>JAABUQ010000502.1_pt1 | contig 89917 bp, 61 predicted proteins | sample 5560001 | NCBI WGS metagenome assembly JAABUQ01 (sample SAMN10711888, study PRJNA513371) | rock metagenome | isolation source: Antarctica rocks | place: Antarctica: Victoria Land, Finger Mt nord | collected 2015-12-18
CTCTACTTCTTCCCCTCCCCCTGGGCTATCTCGCACATTCCCGCCCCGCACAGGGACAACAACCCCACACTCCCAATTCCGACAATTCAGCTTCGGCGCCTTGGTTTTCCGGTCCTGCACCAACCGCCCCCATGCGCTCTCGGAGCAGTTCGCGGAGCCGATATACGCCCAAGCCTTTTCCCCCCTCTCACCACGTACAAACAGCATCTTGTTATGCATCAACAGCCCCTTCCGCACGCTCACACAGTCCCGCATCACTTCGCGCGGGAAGGTGGGGGAGTCGTACCATTTCGATGAGAAGCAGATGGTGCCGCCGCAGTCGGGCCCGCCGGTGGAGGAGGCGACTGTGGGGTGCGTGGGGAAGTAGATGCGGAAATTGCGGGCGAGGAGCTTGATTATGTTGGCGTGGGGATATGGGAGTGACTTTTTGGTTTTGCTGGTCCTCTGGCAGAGCTCGATGAGGCCGTCGTCGCCTTGGGCGGCAAGGTATAGTGCGTCCAGGAAAGCCCAGTTCAGTGATCCGATGGAAGAGGCTACGAAATCGATCTTGAGCTCCTTCGCGGTGGCGAAGTTGAGCTGCTGTACGGCACGACCAAGACCGGGGTAGCCCGTTCGGCGCCATGCTTCGCCTGTGTGTGCGCCGCCGATGGTGTGCACGAAGGCGTAGTCGCGGGTGGCGGAGAAGTCGAAATGGGAGAGGCTTTGGATGATGGATGCGTCGAGGCCCATGGCGTTGAGGAAGTAGAGTAGATCCTGTCCGAAAGGCGTCATTTCCTCAACGTTGGTACTTTTGCTAGAGGGTAACCGGGGGAGGTCGATGAGGAAGAGGGAGTTCTCCATCACGCCGGTCTCGCCCCAGTCGTAGGGGACAAGATTCGCTGAGGGTACCGCCACCCTTAGATATGCAGGATGGCTCAGCAGCATCAGCTTGGAGTGCATGCAGTTCACCTGCCCCTCCATGGATGGGAAACAGAGGCGGAGGTTGGGCATATCGGCTGTCTCTCGTGTGTATTGTTGTTTGGTGGACTCTCCTTTCGCTTGCATGACGAGGACGATGTGGGTGCGGTTGGTGTCGAGTTTGCGGAGGAGCCATTCGACGTCCCATTGGAAGGAGCTGAGAACTGCGAGGGTGAGGGTGGGGGATTGGAGGACTTCTTCGATTTTGATGTCCGAGGAGGTGCGCGGGTGGCCGAATGCGAAGGTTTTCTTGACGGCGCCGGTGGGAAAGCTCAGGCGGGTAGGAGGGGTAAGAGGTGATGTTGTTGCCTTTTTGGAACTGTCGGCTGTCCCATGGTTCGATTTTGTGGACTCTGAAGTGGTTCTAGCTACAGATTGGGGGTTTGGATCTGGTTTTTCAATTCTCGGCGCTTTACGAGGAGGAGGAGGTGATATCGAGGCCTTGCGCTTGCGCGCCAAACGTTGTTCTTCCATCGCCTTGCGATCAAGGCCTAGCATAGAATTAGTTGGCCTCGGGGGTGGTTCGGCCTTAGCTGGCGCTGGAGGTGTATCGCCATCTGTAGTGGTTTCATCCTCGCTCTTGGGGTCTGTAACTTGCTTAGATAATGAATATGGGGCTTGATCATCGTCGGTAGTGGCATCGTCGTCGCTGTCGAGGTTTATGACCTCCTTAGGTTTCGATGATGTGGAACCCCGGTCTTGGAGTGAAAGCGTGATTGCTCGTTTTAGGTCTTCATCGTCGGAGGAGACATCCATGACCGGTACTGACAGTGCGATCAGAGCCAGATTATCGAAAGTGGGCCCAAATGAGGATAGTAAAAGCAACGAGCGCTAAGGAAGATGCACTGGCCGTGGGAGAAAAGATAGAACTACTGGCGCGAAGAGGGTGACTCACAGCTTATCAGACCGTCTGACATGCGGGTGATTCGACGAATTTACGGCCCAAATGTCTCTTGATGCAATCGGAGATCCTGCAGTGCTTCTGCACCTATATACCTATCCCACGTAATGGCAAGACGCACTATTCATGGGTTCATCGATACATAAGTTCCTGGCGCCCTTCCAATTTTTGTGTTGAGTGTTTCATTTGAGTATTGCAGAACAATGGGCAGTCTGGTTCCTTGGATATACGTATGGTATGGGTCTTCACTGGTCATCCTGTCCATCGGCCATCAATTGTTCATTCATCGATGTCCAGCAACAGATGCCCCTCTTCATGCTGGCGTGTGAGATACGAGGTTGCCCCCAGGTGTGTACAAGATATTTCTTTTCCTCGCTACCTTGAGGGAATCACCGGATCTCTTGTCGATGACCATGTGTGTATCAATGAAGCCTATCAAATTACGAGGTCGGTCAGACGAAACGCGATATCACGTGCGTAGCAAGATTACCTTACAGATTAAGTTGTACTAGCGTCGATTCTAGCGTCGGTTCTCCTGCTTCCGGCGAGATCTGACAAGGATAAAAGAAGGAACAATGCAGTCACCATTCCGACTCGACCAATGGCTTGCATTAAACACGACCTGTTCGGAGGTAGACTCCTCTTTCCTGACCCACAGGCTGGCATTCAAGTTTGCCACCTGCTCTACTCTAGCTTGTTCATCATGCGGCAAGTCTGCTATATACGCACTGTTCCTGATCCCTTTAACTGTTACTTTTCATCGCGCGTTTCCCCAGCTTCTCCAGTTTTCCTGGAAGTATAGGTCTTTCCTTGCGTTATACCCCATTGATATCTTTTTCGCGCCGCAATTATGTCTTCACAAGGCCTACTCAAGGACGGCAAGAAGAATGTTGTGATCATTGGCGGAGGCGCCGCAGGCATGGTAGAGGACTTGCCTCCACAAGCTTTCCCGTTGCTGACCCATTCTAGGCCTGTGCCGCTACGCTCGCCCAGCATCCCGATAAGTTCAAAGTCACTGTCCTTGAGCGAATGTCAGTGATAGGTGGACAAGCTACCTCCATACCTCTCGACAAGGAAAAGTACGGTACATCGTGGATGAACGACGGTGTGCAAGGCGGGTCGCCTGCTTTCAAGCACACACTGAATTATTTCAAGAAGTACGGACACCAGGAACAAGAAGTCAAGCTTCAAGTGTCATTCGGCCAGGGCAAGGAGAGCTTTTGGACCAATTGCTTCCCCAGCACACTGGTCGATCAGTTCTCTGCAGACATCAAGAAGTTCGGGAGGGTCTTGAAGATCATCAAGTATACTATGCCAATCCTTGGTCTCGTACCAATCAAGATCATGCTCCGGATGTTCTTTTTCAATAAGGAATTTGGCGACAAGATGGTCTTCCCACTCATCGCACTCTTTTTAGGCACTGGCAGGTCCCCTCCTTCCTCGATGCAAGTTATGACCTCCTCACTGACATTCTCAAGGTAATCAAACTGCCAACGTCTCCTGCGCCATCCTTGAACGCCTCTTCGATGACCCCAACATGAAACTCTGGGACTACGATCCTGATACCCTCCTTCCTAACCTGCCTCTTATGATCACGTTCCCGCACCTCGAGACGTTCTACAGCGACTGGACCGCCGACCTCCGCTCTAAGGGCGTCGAAATCCGCACTAACACTGACGTCACCGCCATCCTCTCCCGTTCGAAGACTGGTGTTGTACTGCAGACGCGCCCCTTTGATCCCGAGCGCAAGAAACGTGTCGACGAGCTTGGTGGTGGCGAACATACCGGCCCACCCAGCACAACAGAAACATTCGACGATATGGTTCTCTGCATACTCGCCGACGACGCCAAAAAGCTTCTCGGCAAAACCGCCACTTGGAAGGAGAAGTTCATACTCGGTGGTGCAACATTCTTCGACGACATAACTATCACCCACTCCGACAGCAAGTACTTCCAGAAGAACTTCGAAACGCATTTCGACCCCGAGCTCTGCGCTGAACCGAAGTCTAAGCAACAAGAGGACATGATAGCTTTTTCCAAGAACGAGAAACCTGGACCGGGTAACGAACCCCCTGGATTCCGTCCTATGTACTATACGCATTCCTACCGGGAAGACATGCACAAGATTGAGATGGCATTTGATGTTACGAACTACCAGCATCAATTTCGAATTGACCATGATGCGGATAAGGCGCCGGTACCCTACGAGAATCATGTCTTCCAGTCCATATTCTTGGATAAGGAGAACCGGCATCTCTGGACGATAGACCAGATTGATGAGAGCAAGATCATTGAGAAGAAGTGGTGGCATCAGTTGGGTCATCGCTGGCAGCATTATGTGAGGGTGGTGCCGAACATGATGTTTATCAATGGAAAGAACCGGACTTTGTTTGCTGGTAGTTGGACGTTGGTGGTAAGTCATTCTTCCCTGTAAACTATTCTACCTATCCACACCAGCGACTGCGAAGTTGGTCGTATTCCCTGCCAAGCCCTTCTCTTGTTGTTTTCTCCGAATCCTCTGGCTCTGCCACGGAGCTCTTCGACGAGTTGCCGTCGTAATCGCTTCTACTTTCCTTTGTCAAAACGTAGCTTGGGCATATACCCACGCCTGCGGGCTTGGTCTCGCTTGTCCATAAGCACCCCCTCATTGCAAGGCACAAAATGCTCTTCAAAATTATTCCTGAAAGTTCTGCAAGCAATTTGCTAATCATAGAAACACAGAATATGCATGAAATGGCCTGCGTCTCCGGCATCGCAGCGGCGTACCGTCTCGGCGCCGATTACGAGGTGTTTGACGACCTTGCAGAGGATCTGTTCAAGAAGTATCTACTCATCTCACATGGGGTTCGCTACAAGGGAGGTAAGAAGACGCAGTGATGTCTACCAGCATAGTTATTTGCTTTGGATAAGTCGCTTTGGAGCATATTTGCGGGGTGTTATCTATCGTCAGAGAGTGATGGCGTATTATCGATATTGAAATCTATGTCAGGGACATGGACATTGTAGAGTATTAGTCAATCGGGTTTCATAGCACTCAAATCGTCTCTGCACTAATGCCAGTATTTTGCTGTCAACAAGTCCAGTCCGGAACTCTTGCCCCTTGGCGCTGCCCCCATCACTTCTGTGGGTCAAGACTGTAGCCCTCATCTACCAGCAACCAAAGCTTCGGAGTAGCTGTAGCATTTCAAACGTCATCCACTCCTTGGTATCTGGGTATCATGGCAAACCTGGAGATACGTTACGTGATCTATCTAGGGCTACGGAAGGTCTTGGCAAGCTTATTACGCACTTTGACTCATCCGATGGATTTCGAAAGTATCAATCACCTACCTTAGAATCTATTCCTCCGTAATTATGACATTTTCTTTGAAGCTTGATCTACGCTGAAGCATGGTCCTCAGTTTCAGTCTTCGATAAGAACCGGAAAAAAGGGTGTACACTGTTTACTTAGTACTGCCGTGACGTTGAAAATCTTTTCAACTTTCCGTTGTCTCCGATTTCTTTTATCATGCCGTCTAGGGAGGAGGTCGCCTACTTTGGCGCTGGACCGGCTCCCTTGCCTACTTCGATTCTGGAAAAGGGAGGTCAGGCTTTTCTGAACTTCGAAAACACCGGCCTCTCACTCGTTGAGATTTCGCATCGGTCGTCCACTGCCAATAAGATTCTATCCGATACCAAAGCTGCATTGACCGAACTTTTGGACATACCTGACAACTATGAGATTCTCTTCATGCACGGAGGCGGCAGCGGCGAGTTCAGTGCGGTGGTGTTCAACATGGTCGCATTCTGGGTGGAGAAAAGACGGCGGCAAGCAGAGGTCGAGTGTAACGGCGAAGCCGACAAGATTCTCGAGCGAGTACGGAGTGAAGTGCGGGACGAATTGCGATTGGACTATCTTGTCACTGGATCCTGGTCTCTGAAGGCATCACAGGAAGCTGCAGCATTGCTGGAACCGCTGGGCTCAAATCTTGTCAATATAGCATTTGACGCACGACAGGCGAATGACGGCCACTTTGGAGTCATACCGGACGAAGAAACATGGCAGCTGACACCAACCGGAGGCGCTTTTGTGTATTATTGTGATAATGAAACCGTCGACGGCGTGGAATTTCCGTATCTGCCCAAGCGCCTGGCATCCCAAGCTGCCGACCAGAGAGATGCAGTCCCGATAGTGGCAGACATGAGTTCCAACTTTCTTAGTCGGCCAGTGGACGTGAGCAAGTATGCCGTAATCTTTGTGAGTCTAGTCTTTACCACTGATTCTCGACCCGCCTCCCCGCCCCGGTGCTAAGTCGTTCTCTAGGGCGGAGCCCAAAAGAACATTGGCATCACTGATACTACGCTTGTGATTGTTCGCAAAGATATCCTGACTACAGTTCCACCACCGTCATTTCTTCATGCTGTAGGGGTGTGGTCCCCTCCAACAATATTCAACTGGCCTGTCATTGCAAAGAACAACTCTCTCTACAACACAATGCCCATCTTCAGTATCTGGATCGCAGGGGAGGTCATGCGTTCGCTACTCCATCAGCATGGCGGCCGAAAGCTCCTTGGCCAAGAGGAGCTGTCCAATCGTAAAGCTGACGCGATCTATAGTATCTTAGACGCCCGTCCGGCGCTTTATCAAGTGGTACCGCACAAGAGTGTGCGAAGCCGTATGAACATTTGCTTCCGGATACGTCACGGGGACGCAGACAGCGAGAAAGAGTTTCTGCAAGGTGCAGAGCGCAGGATGCTGCAGGGACTGAAGGGTCACCGGAGCGTTGGCGGCATCAGGATCAGCAACTACAATGCGGTGACTATGTCGAACGTCGAAAAACTTGCCGAGTATCTTAACGAGTTTGCCAAGAGTGGCTAGCTTCCTCGAAAGTGTTCCTCATCGACTGACCGAAATCCCAGTGTTTCCACTGATGCATGAACTTAAGCACGGCAACAATTGCCACGCTCAAGCGTCAAACCGATGATATATCCCGCAATGTTGTATCTTATAGTGCGGCAGCAGGCCCGACTCTCCTTATCTAGCAGGGAAATTGAAGCAATCAGCGGTAGTGATCGAGGTCCGGAAAACCCATAAAGGCACTTATAGACGAAGACTATCAAAAGCATTACAACGGTTACACTGCAACCGACTCCAGGTCAGTATTCCACTCTCCCAAGATGTTGTTTAGTGGTTTCCTTTACGTTCTTCTATTTCCAGTGCATGTATAGGGAAAGCACTTCGTGTGGTGCAGTTTGCATGAAAAGCCATCAGCTGCTCGAATTGTATTGTACCACAATGATATATACTCTGTTGAATGTGCCAATCAATGGAGATGACGCTTCTTTTTAACCGCCTTGTAGGCCTTGTGATCGGTTGCGTCCTTTTCGATCAGGAAGAAGGGTTCACACATGATTCTCTAGAGTCACGGCGTCCCCTGCACATGTCGTACAGCGCGCTTCCTGAGGTTGTCAACCTCGGACTGGCTGCATGTCCTGTTGCACAGATGTGGCGAGACATTGTATACATCAGGAACATGTTCCGCTTGCGATCCTCCTCCTCCTCCTCCTTTGCAAGCCTTACGTCGAGACATTTGAGGAGCACTGCAACAAACCCAGCCTCATAGAAAGCTAGATATGGCCGAAGCATCGGCGATGATCAAGCGTGAGATCGAAGATCGCCTCCTTTCGAAACACGATCTTGTCAAGTCCAACCTACACCTTCTTGACGATGGGTTCTGCGTGTCATGGAAGGACAATCAAGGAGCGGCCCACGAGGCGAGATTTGCCCGTTGGGGAATACCAATATCATACACGCTCAGGAGCTCTTGGATGGAGATCAGGGTGCGTTCGTCAAGATCACCAAGACCATACCGGTTGTGGCCTGTTTACACATTTTGCTATGTGGTACCAGTATCAGCGTGCCTGCTTCTACTGAGTAGGTAGAATACTTCGACAGCTTGCCTTGAGGGTCAATCGAGCTGTCGTCGTTACTTCATTCCGTTACTCGTTCAATGATCTGTACAGAGTGCGTCGTTGCTTGCTTACGGATGGGAACGCAGATCTGCTCGTTCCATGAGCAGATCTACATCAAGTGGCAGCAGTTCTCCAGCCATTTCGGGCGTTTTCTTGACATGTAGAAGCGCCCGATTGCTGATGGTTGACGGGCGATAGGTGCCGGAGAGCCCTTTGATGGCTAAGCCTACACACCAAAGCGTCTATCTACTCATATACAGCCATTCAAACACCCTACCGGTTGATTTTTCGGGCTCGACAATCCAGCATACGCCGCGTTCTGCTCAGGGGCTACAGGCTGAATGATGAGATACTCTGATCAGATGAGAGTATCCATCCGACGATGTCGGCGGTCATGGACAAGTAGCACGACCGAGGCCCAGGTGCAATCGGGTTCATTCTCAGCGTCTATACCCAGAGTAGACTCGAGCAGTCTGGCCTGCCTGTTGAGAGAAGTTCCGTTTCGGACGTTCCATCTTGTTCGGACAACATCATCTTGAATCGTGTGGCGAACCATCCTCCCCATATTCCATGTAGTGCCTCACCGGGCTTGTAATGGTATGGACTACAGTCCTCCGCTTCTCTTTTCAGATGTAAGGGCCCGAGTGGCTGAATAGTGGAACAGCCCCAGATCAATGAAAAGCGCATCACCACATCTCTTACAGTACGAATTTGAAAATTTCAGAATCGTGCCGTTCCTGTTCCTCACCAGAATTTTCAGAATCTTATTTGTGAGGGAGATTACAAGCGTTGGTATACTTCAATTTTCCTTGCAATGCTGTTACGCCCTGATCATTCGGCATGCGAATCGGTACTCTCAGGAGATTACCCTTGAGTGAGAATCTCGAGGATTATGTTTCTGTCGCCAGAGCCGATCAATGACCGTCAGTCCATCGCCATCCCGTCGGTACGCTTTGCAATATCCAGAGAGTATGCGCGGTCACGTGACGACGCCCCTTTTCCTCGCGAGGGGAATTCTAGCGCCGCCCATCAACGGCTGTGGCCGAGTCATGACAGAGCGATCTGGGAACGATGTGACGGAATTCTGATGTGACGACGCTGGACTCAGGATGGTGTTACTCACACGGACGTGAGATGATCGAAGAGTTCCCTACCGAGGAGTAGCGGAACCTTTACAATACAGGAAGTATTAGACTTGGATTTGACGATTACATACTTCACCGTTTGTCAGTCTATTGTTTCCATTGCATACCGTGGGACGCAGCTGCTCGTGCTCTTTATGTTTCACTCTCCGCCGGCAGTCAATGGTCACGACGCGACATCATATCAGACTGAGATTGCTATGGTGGACCGGATGATCCATTCAAAGCAATCTTATTCCGAGTAGTACTTGTCCACGATGAAGCATGTTTGTGCAGCCTCACATCCAAGTCTGAGCGATGCCTTCAAACAGGGGCATTTCTTCTCCGCCGTCTCGTATTCTAGTATCATTAAAAGCTCACAGCATGATGCTGTCATATCTTGACGCAGGATGAGATCTCCTGGTTCACTCAATTCTCGCCTGATATGCTTTGGTGTTATTCGATGCATAGTCCTAGCGGAAGGTTTCGAGAGTATTAGAATCAGCTTCAACAAATAATCCTATATACTGTATAATGTAAGCTCGCACTGCTCTCACCTGTCTCTCTCTTCTGCTTTCATCCTTTCAGTAAGACTTCAGGGTATCCTTAGATCCGGGTTTGCCGATGTCCATGCTCTTTCCACTGTACCACCGCTTCTAGTTGCGGAGCAACGAAGGACTCCCACCAACCCGAATATGGACTCGGAGTCATCTCTATCATCTCATCTCGCCCCTTCCACGTTTGGCACAAGCCTAGCGTCCGGATGCATACACTGATCTCGCGCGACAGAAATCCTTTCCTTTCTCTCCCCAGCCACGATTATTGTTAGCATCGTAAGTCATACCTATGCCCCGTGAGTATCAGTTTCGAAGCATGGATTGACGTATTGCCTAGTTGCTTTGCACAGTCCCAGCGCCCCCCGACCAACGACGCCTCATCTTCGCCGGCAAGCACCTTGAAGACGGCCGCACTCTGTTCGATTACAACATCCAAAAGGAATCTACCCTCCACCGACCTGTAAGCCATTATACCTATGCTCAGCATGACGGAAAGTGAAGAGACTGATTGACGTATTGCCCAGTAGACCACCATGGCTTTCCCCGGTCCCGTCCTTTGCTTTTTTCTCTTTTTTGTGGCTTTCTTGCCCTTGGTTTTGGCTCCGCCCAGTAAGCAAATGTATACCCGTAGCTCATAGAATGGATTCTGATAGAGTTGAAAATAGTTGACATCACCAAAGTTGACGTTGGGATTTCCGCGGTGCCGGCTCGTTCGTCGTGGCTTCGCCAAAACTTCTCGTTTCTCGGCATCATGGGATTGATAGCCACAATGGTCATCATCATTCATTCCGTAAGATATTCTGTCCATTGATATGCCGCATTCACCACGGTTTTTGGTTCCGTGTGTGTCTCACAGCTCTCGCCGGAACCCCTTTTTCTGATGCATCTGCCCCAAAGACACGCTCCTCAGCTAAGCGATTGACTCAAAGACGCAATGCTGACTTCACAAAACTGGTAGATTGATGAAGAATCGAACCTGGTCTGGCTGGCTTTTGTGATTCTGGGCCGGGCCCCCCCAATCCAGTCCCGCGATGTTCTCCAGATCAGCGCATTGACTGTCGAACTCCGGGATTGTACCAATCCCGCGCGTCTCGCGCAGATCAAGTAAGTCACCTTTTTCGAGTCTTGTTTCCCGGTTCGAGCATATCAAGAGCGCTAGGTGGGATCTTATAAAGTAGCTTTTGCTCGAAAGACATGTCTAGTAGCTGGATCGATTGACGCAAAGACGGAATGCTGACTTCACGTAGCGGGAGACTCGCTCAGTTGTCCGCTCCCTTCCGCCCATGGTGGCGTTTTTTTTCCAAGGAGAAGGCGAAGAAGGAGACCGAAGACGAGGACGAGGAGATAGAATTGCGGCCGGTGGGCCAGCAAAACGAGAGAGGGGAAGAAGAGGGGGAGAGGGGGCAAGGGGGAGAGGGAGTAGAGGAGGAGGAGGAGGAGAGGGGGGAGAGTGAGGTGGAGGGCGCTTCGGCGCAATAGCTCGTGCCTGTGTCCTTTTTTGGCCCTTTCTATACTTAGCCCGGCCAATTCAATGGCCTATTCTTAACCAGTGAAAAACTTCCTTCATCAGTGTGACTATTAATTTGCACCAGATCTCTTTGGGAAGTGAACCATGTCTACGTACCTAAAAACCTGCCAACAATGATACGTAGAAGCATATCTTGCTGCGGACACAAGCAGAGGCAGAAAACGTGCAAGGTCTCCTGACAGATCTCGAAGCGGTTATGACGTTGCAAGCCTTTCATCGGAGTGCTCCACAAGGATAGAAGACGTAAAGCAGTTTCTGCGATTTGCCATTAAGACCTCTGAAAGTCTGATCTGCACTTTGTTTCCTGAAACCTACCGACCTTTATCAGTGAAGGTCGATTCAAGACTAGACGTCTGCAATTGTATCTGGAGCTTGAGCTCGCTTTGCATTTGAACAAGCAAACTATTACATAAGAACGACAGATGTTAAAGTCATAGAGCTATCGCAGTCGCTGGCGGGATGCACTCTTCAGAGTTTGATCCGGACATTGATTGGCGCTCAAAATGGATTGACAGATTGCCGGATTACTGGTGGGCAAGAGACCGGTGACGGCTCATAGCTCGCGAATAATCAAATACTCAGGCGTACTCGATTGAAAGATCTGTTCAAGGGCGGTGACGATTTGGTCGTCGCCAAGAAAATGTGCACCCATCGTCACCGGCACATAATACATGGGTCGCGATCGGTCCATTGGACAGTCATGCTCGTTTGACATCGAGTGGTCCGTTGGATAGTAATGCTCGTCCGAGAATGGAACGCGTAGCCATTGTCAATAAGATACACGACGTGGACGTTGCGTGAAATCTGCGATAGCTACCATCAGAACACATCCGACTCGGAAAATCATCTGTCAGCTATCGAGACATACCCACAGCAAGAGAAGGGCGAGTAGGAGGCTTCCGAGATCGCGATCTGGCCAGTCAATTGTAGGTCCATCAGGGTAAAGCTGGTCTATTCTTTCATCAGCGGCAGTAGGCACTAGCTCAGATTGAAAAGACCAGAAGCTTCTGATACTGATTCTTAGATTCGAGTCGAAGCATCCTCAGATGTTGATGTGACAACATGCTATCGGTATTTCTTTTGCAATGACCGTCCAACGTTACTGTGTAGCGTCGTTGTCTTCTCTATGCGCCTTCTCTCCCACCTCTCCCATCCTGGCATAACCAAATCCTCTTGCACTACAAGGTCCCTCATCCTCATCGCCCGGGCTGGGCTCGTCTCAAGAACCCATTCCACTAGTCCTATTCTTCGGGCGACTTCTATAGCCATGAACCAGGCGATTGCGGACAAGGCACCGGCGCCACAGCCCACAAAGACCTGCTGAGGGGTATGATAGTTGAGATATATGCGGCTCCACGCAACAGCTGCTGCGCTAAGTAGGGCGACGCCTGAGAGAAAAGCGCGCTGCACGATGGTGAATGGCGTGTGTGACGACGAAGCGGGCAAGGGCCGATGCCGGAGGAGGAGGAAAAGGGTCAAGGATAAAGCGAAGAAAACGGTGAACTGCGCATGGGAAGAAGGCATGCCATAGCCTTTTCCAAGCATTTCTGTAAGGACGATTTCAGCACTTGACTTCGATAGTAGTCCCGTCTGACCTGCTGGCAGGGGACAACATACGTTTCGGCCGCTCTTCCTTGATTAAACGTTTCAGTAGGAAGTTAAGCGCCTCGCAGCCCATTTGGCCAGCAAACATTAAGGCGATCTCAATCTCACGTGTCGACCATATGAGAGTACCGTATACCACGCACAAGGCTTGAGGAACGAGAGCGAGCCAAGCGCAGAAATAGGATATGGAGTCAGTAGCATCCTGTCGTCGCGTTAGCTATGAGGCACTATCCAGCTTCGTAAAGAGGGCGGATATACATAATGCACATGAGTTAAAGACAGAGAGGCTAAAGGAGTGTCCCCCATCTCGCCTGCGAGAGCGGTGCTTTGTTTGCGCTTCTGCGTCAGACGGTGCACTTGCAACACATGAACCACATGAACGTCGGTTGCAGAGAACCTCCGAGAGATAGCTGATCTTCCAATCTGCAGTGATTGCCCTCGCAAGCGGAAATGATGTGTCGGCAATTGTTACCGCTCCAAAGCCATCGACAATTCACCATTTTTGCGGGACCAAATTCTTGGCGTCGGAGATAAACCGGCGTTTAGATTGACTTCAAGCTCGAGAGGTCTCAACTTCGACTCATCAAAACATCATTTTGTGTGAAGTAGAGCTCTCCGCGCTCGAATACGACTGTCCCCTGTTCTCCATGCAGATAAAGTTCCGCCATGGACGATGACATCGACGAAGCGGCAGATGACCGAGCCATCGAGTTGGCCAGTATTGCCGCCATCTACCCAGAGCTGGTCAGAGATTCGCCCTTCTCTGCTTCGATCGAAATTCCCGTTGAGCCCATCAAATCGTTCGCCATTCTCTTCCCCAATGCGCCAATCGAGCAGCATACGCAAGATATCCACCTATTGTCATACCTTCCGCCCTTGACCCTCCGCATCTCATTGCCGGACGGCTATCCTAGCCTGGAACCACCCCTCTCCTCCTTATCTAGCGAATATTCCTGGATCCCAGCGTGGCGACTTCGGCAACTGGAGGATGCAGGACACAAGATGTGGGAGAAGATCGGAAGAGATCAAGTGGTATTCACATACATTGATTCTCTACGGGAAGCAGCAGAGGATGGTTTCGACCTGATAAACCAGGCTTATAAATATCTGAAAGTCTCGCAGGACTTGAAGCTTGCACTTCTGGACTTTGATTTGAAGGCAAAGCGGGCGAAATTTGAGCAAGAGACTTTCAACTGTAGCATTTGCCTGGAGCCGAAGAAGGGTGTCAAGTGTCACAAACTGAGTCTTTGCGGCCATGTCTTCTGCGTAGCATGCCTTCAGGACTTCTTCAATTCGTGCATCACGGAAGGAGACGTCAACAACGTCAAGTGCATAGCTCCTACATGCGGGGAAACTTCGCCGAGAACGATAGACCATAGCGAGGACCGCACGCTGGATCCTAGCGAGCTTCGTCAGATCCCTTTGAGCCAGGAGCAAACCAAACGCTATATCACCCTCAAGCGCAAAAAGCGGTACGATGCCGATCCGACAACGGTCTACTGTCCTCGAACCTGGTGTCAAGGCCCTGCTCGCACGAAAGCTAGCGAAACAGCAGAAGCTCTTCGGTCCGAAGATGAGCAGCCAAGCGCAGAGACTGAATTAACGGGGGAACGCGTTACTGACTATGTGGCCCCGGCCGATCGTCTCGCGATCTGTCAAGACTGCAATTTCGCTTTCTGTCAGGTATGCAAAGCCTCCTGGCACGGCGAGTTCGTTTGGTGCTCTACGCGCAACAAAGGAGAATTATCCGCTGAGGAGAAGGCTTCAGAGGATTACTTGAAACTTCACAGTACTCCTTGCCCGACTTGCAATGCTCCTTGCCAAAAGAGTATGGGTTGCAACCACATGACTTGCCCCACCTGCAAGAGCCACTTCTGCTATCTTTGCAGCTCATGGCTAGACAAAGACAACCCATACAAGCACTTTAATGATGACAAGAATCCATGCTACATGCGATTATGGGAGCTTGAAGGCGGCGACGGCGGTAGGTAGCTTTCGATACATATCTCTGTCTTCTCCAGTTTAGCTAGTGCCATGGCAGCTTGTTCACTTACCGTGATGTCATATTTAGCCCAATTCAATTCAAGAAAAACGCTGACTTATGTCTCTTCAGGTGAAGGTATGGGTATTGGCTTTGGCGGTGGCATTGGGTAAGCCTGTTTCATTCGTTCGCTCCAATTGATCTTTGCACCTTGCTTTGGTTACAAGCTATTGCCTAAGCAGGTGGAGGTACCTGGATCAACGGCCGGCACTGATGTCAAGGTCCTGAGCAGAGACGAATTCGGCGATTACGACAATGACTCTGATGTAAGCGATTCGGATTTCAGCGAAGATGAGAGCGACGACGAAGATCTGCGACCTCTACCTCCGCCTCCACCACGAGCGCCTGCGGCGAGAGGTCGCGGAAGAGGAGGCCAGCGGGGCCAAGGAGGGCAAGGAGGCAGGGGTGGAAGGATCGGCGGAGGCGGACGAGGTGGGGCGCCCAACGTGCAGGTCAATGCCCGCATTCAAGCTGGATTGCAAAGGGCCGTCCCGGTTGCAAATCAAGGAAATGTTCCCGTACCACCCTTGCAGGAGTTTCTGGCGGCCGCCTTACCATAGGATGAATGCCATGAAAATTGCGATTGACGGCGACATGCGCGGAGGCTATATACCCGAGGTCAGCTACAAGTGGCACGGTTTTATGATTAGACTGGATGTTGCATAGCATTGGAGTTTTGGCATCGGGTCTCAGGCTTGTTGATTGCATGGCTTTGGACTGTATTGTGTGGATGGCTATTTGATAAGGCTTATTATTTGTACCTATCAACTCGGCTCGAACTTGTGCCTCTTCACCATTGAGTTCCTACAGGTCGATTAGTCCATTGTCATTCCATCGACACGCCCTTGACGAGTGCCAAAGGATCGAGGGCTTCCTAGGAAGTGAATACTGTCTGCGTACCTCCAACAAATTTACGCAGAAAAACTCATCTTGATGGAAAAAGTCTGTCTACAAGCGCGAGTTTTCTTTGGGATGTTGTGGGTCTAGACTCATTGTTGGAGTACCTCAATATTCAGAATGTGGTTCCCCCCCACCTAAATTTCCGGACTTTTTTTTTTTAAATCGTACAACCTGCAAATCGATCTTTCTGCATTCATCAATTCTATTACTGTTTGCAAATATCTAATTAAAACAGTATTGAAGCTATACATATTGCTCTTAACTTTATCCCTCTTATTGTTGTCGTCGACGTTATAAGCTCGTTTAAAGTTTATCTTTTGTTCGTTTAAAAGAATTGAATTTTGCAGCATTTTATCGACAATCGCAACAATAACACTATTAGTTTTGTCGAAGACAACAATATTAAAAGCATTAAATATATTAAGAACAAAATTAATATCTATAAATATTACTTAACGTCAAAGAATCTAATCGCGAAAGATTGATAATCTCTTGTTACTATTATTATAACGATAGATTTAAAAGTCTATCTCGAATATCGTTCTTAAATCTATTAGTATAAAATAATTTTTTATCTATTTAATAATTGAAAGATTCTCTATTTGCAATTTACGATATTTAGAGTTCTTAAAAAGCATCAAATATTGCGAAAGATTATTTAGAAAAAAATGTTAAAGCGCTCGCAATTAACTTGCAACAATTATATACTTAAAATATTAAAGCTTTTTAATTCTTAAAATTAGATTTGCTATTTAAATAAATTTGTTGTTAATAAGTATATATATTATTGCAAGTATAAATAGTTCTTCTACAATATTATATTGCGAACGATATTATTAATTAGATATTTAAAAAGATATAGAATTTTGTCGATCTATATTATAAACAATATTATAATTTATTATATATATTAAGAAGCAATAGACAATTTTTGCTTTAAGTAATTTTTGACAAACAAGATACTTTTGCAATACAATTCTTATTTAAGTTCTAAATTTGTATTAATTATAAACAATACTTTAGTATATATTTATTTGAAAAGCTTAAAAGTGCTTTTTTGTTATCTATTTGCTAATTAGATGCTCGAGCAATACACAATTAGAAAAATATATAAAATACAAGATATTTGCGTTATCTATTTGTCTTTCTACTTATTTAATTATAATTTTATCGAGAAGTTCTTTTTTATACTTAAAAAGTAAATAAAATAATATTATAAGATCTACAAAGACAAGAAATTCTTTGTAGAAATTATATATTTAGCAATAAACGTTTGCAATAGCAATATTCTTGTTAAATAATACTTTAGATATGTAGAAATTAGTATGCAATAAAATAATTAACTTAAAATTAAATTAGACAATTAGTTTAACTTTGATAAATCGATTATTAGATTGTTTGTCAATATAGAGAAAGAGTTAAAAACATTTATATATTTGACAATAATATATCTATTATAATAGCTACATTTTAAAGACTTTCTTTAGAAGAATATTGTAAAAAAGACTATTAAGAAAGATCTTCTCTAAATCGATGTTACGCTAGTACTTTCGCAAAAGATATTAAAGAAAGTTATGCTATCGAAGGGATTTGTAAACATCTTTAAATAATGCAAGCAATTACTTGATAATAAAAGTTGCAACTATAGACAATCTAATGTTTAATAAATCTTTATAGATAATTTAATAAATTAGAGTAACAATAAGTAAAGACTTAAGATAAGTTAAACACAATTTATAAGAAAGTTGTATTCTAGAATCTATATATTAAAGAAGATTCTTCTTGTTTGTTTTGTTTGCTATCGAATATGTCAAATATTGTTTGTTTTGTTCGCTATCGAACTTGTCAAATATGTTGAGCATTGTTCGTTTTGCTTGTTATCGAATTTGTTAAGTATTGCTCGTCTATCAAGTTATCGAACATGCAAGTAATCGTGCTTTGTGCTATATATTGTGTTGTAAATTATATATTACATTGTTTCGAGTTAAATTCGTAACATTATTTCTCTTCTTAAAGATTTTTGTCTCAAAAGTTAAACGTCTCTCTTATTATGTTTTGTTAGCAACAAAGTCGTCTTTATGTTGTATTCGAAATCGAACGTTACGATATATTAATAGATTTTGTCTACAAACGCTATTCTCTCTTTGATTGTTTCTATGTTGTTATAGAAGACTTTTCGTCTTATTTGAAGTATTCGAAATATGTTTGTACAAGCAAATTGTGCGTAAATATGTTGTAATTTTTTCTCGATTATAATAGAGAAAATCTTTTTGTTAAGATTGCTAAAGATAAAGCTTTGTTAACAATTGTTATAATTCGATTGCTACAAAATAAGAAGATTTTGAAAAAAATCGATGCAAAGACAAAACAAAAGATACAATATCTATTGTTAAGAATAGAATAGTTAAATATTCTCGAATTCTTCAATTGTTTTGCGACAAATATTCTCGTTAAGTCATCTTTTGTCTTTTGATTATCTCTCGCTATGCTAGATAATTTTTCGAATTTTGATGAAATTTTTGAATAAGATTATAGCAATTATCAAGATTCTTCTTAAATTCTTACGTGTTCTCTAAGATAAAATATTTCTTTTACTTAATTAGATAGTTTTAATCTTGTTGCTTTAGAATCTTTTTTACTTTGTATTTGCTTTCTTTTTGAGCTTTGTAATAAAATGTTTTTTGTATAGACGTACTAGAATTGATTGATTTCAACAATAAGATATAAAATACTAAAAATACTTTGACGTTCTTTAGCAAGTCGAATTTGTAATTAATTAATTTCTTGATTTTTTTAACAAGAATCAATTCAACTTTGACATAGTTCAATTTCTTGCTTAACTTTCTTGTCTTAAGATTTTTTGTAAAAAGATATATTTTATTTTTCTTCTTTAGTTAAGATATTGTTTTTTGTTTTTTGTTCTAGTACTTAATCGATTTTTCTTGCATTTTTAAGATGTTGTCGTATACTTTTTTTAGTGTTGCTATTCTCTTAATAGTTGATTAAGTTGACAAATGTCTTTGTTCTTTCTTAAAAAGATTGAGTTTCTTGCTATAGTTAACGAAGAACAAAGTTATCTTAATAATATTCGAAATCTTTGCATTTAATATTAGTTGCGTTATAAATAGAAGTAATACTTAATTGTTATAAGTATTGTTGACGTAATATCTTAAATACTACTTTAGACTCTAGTTTGTTTGCTCTATTTAATTATTTGTAATCAAGTAATAAGCAATAAATATTCTAAGTCTTGTTTCTAACATCGATAAAAGCATCTTTTAATAGTTAGACATAAAGAGCTTGTCTCTATTATTAATTAATTCTTTAAATATGTTATAATATTGTATAAGTTAATTTAATACAATGTATTTTAGTTGTTTTGCTATAAACTTTTTCTTGCATGCGATAATATATAAGTACTTGATAAGTTTGTTAATTATTATTAGTATCAAATTATATTTGTCTTTAGTTGCTAAATTTGTCGATTTAAGCAACTTAATAATAAAGTTTATTGTAACTTTATTCTATAATAATTTAGATAATTTCTAATATTAAATCTCGTTATAGCTCGCATATATACTATGTTTGTTTTGCTAACAATTAAGATATCGTTTAATATATGTCTTGACAATGTATTTTATTTAGAAAAACTAACAATGCTAATATAAAAGCTAAAGAATTTTAATTACTCTCGAGTGTTTTTGCAATAGTCTATTATAATGTTCTTTTATATATTTGTTAATTTTGTCGATAAATATCTAAAGTTTTTCTTTTTTACTAAAAATTCTTTCTTATTGTCTCTAAGTATTAGTAAAACAGCATTTAACTTATATTTGTTTACTAATAGTAATTTGTTTTGTTAATCTTAAGTATATTATAATTAAACGATTTTTTTGTTTTTATATAATTACTTCTTTTGTTAAGTGCGTCTACTTTCCTATTATTTTTGTCTAATATATATTATATCTTGGACTTGTATTGTTCGAGTTGCTTCGATTATTGTATTTGTCTTCTATTAAGTTGTTTAATAATAGTAAAGTGCAAAAGATTTTTGTAATTTGTAAGAATTGTAAGTTTTAATAATTCTTCGATATATACTCTTTATAATTTTAGAAAGACTACAATAGCAAGTAGCTTTTTATCGTAAATATTATAATTTTGTTCGATTAACAAAAGTTTTTTCGAAAGATATGTTATTAAGTGCTATATATTTTTATGCTTTTAATTAAAGTATGTATCGATAATTAGATTTAATGCATCGATTTCAATTTTGCTTAACAATTGTAAGTCGTATATCTTTAGTATTAATTTCTTTAAGCATTTTAACTTAAGATTTTGAAATAATTTCTTTTTTGCTAATTTTTATATTTATAAAGTCTTTTTCTTTGTAAGATTTGTTAATATTATTGCATTAACAAAGTAATTCTTAATAAATTTCTTGTTGTAATTTATAAAATCTAGGAAGAATTAAACTTTCTTAACATTAATAAATAATTTTTATTTTTTAATTGTTTGTAGTTTTTCGAGATTTATGCGTATTCTATGTGGTTTAATAACAAATTCAAGAAAATTAATTTCTTCTTAATAGAATTCGCATTACTTTAATTTAAAATATAGATTTCTTTTATTTAGATATTTTAATATTTTGAAAATATAATTTATATGTTCTTTTAAGATATTTAAGTAAATTATAATATTGTTTAAGTATACTATAACAAATTGATCTAAATATTGTCGTAGTATATTATTAATTATTTTTTAACAAATTGTTAAAATGTTTGTAAGTTCGAACAATATTATTGTGTATTTGTATAATTTATATTGTATATAAAAAATTGTCTTTTACTCTTTTTTTGTCTTTATTCTAATTTGATTGTACGCTTCTTGTAAATTCAATTTAATAAAATATTTTAATTCGAATAATTAATTCTAAAGCTTGTTAATATTAAATAGTAAGTATTGATTTTTTATTGTAATATTGTTTAGCTTTCGATAATTAATATATAGACCAAAATTTTTGTTCTTTTTAAGTATAAAGAGAATTACGTATTTTGTTTGCGATTAAAATTTTCTAATAAATTCTTTCTTTTTGTTTTTTATTAGATATTCGCGAAGTGTTTTTAGCTTTTTTCGAATAGAGCATATATAAGTTTAAACGTAAATTGCTTGTTTAATTCAAGTTTAATCTTGTAATTTTACGATTAATATTTAGATACAATTTTAGTTGTTTTCTCTTCTTAAAATAGATACTTTTAACTATCGTATATTTGTAATATGTACTTTAGCAATTTTCTTGCTATATTAGATAGTTTAGAACTCTTAAAAGATTCGCAATTTTCTTTATTTATTTTAACTTTGTAACTTGACTAATCTTTGTTAATGATTATTGAATCGAACTTTATTAAATTGTTTTTTTGCGAGAATACAAGCTCGCTACTTATAATCGAGTTTCAACTTAATTTCTTATTTATTATCGAACGCTATTGATGCGTAGATTAAATATAAATTGCGTAATTATATTGCGCGAATCAATATACTTATATATTCTAGTTAACTTCTAAGTTGTGTTGCTTTAATTAAGATATTTTTAAAACAATATTGTAAATAACTATTCTTACTATATCAAAGATTAGTTTCTTGTAATATTACTAAATAGCTATTAATAATAGTTTTGTTTCTCTATTTACTCTTTTATTCTTTGCGAGTAACAAATTTCTATCTGCAACTACTAAATTGTAAGCGTTAAACTTCTTTCGAATAAAATATTTTTATCTCTCTACAAGAGCTCTAGTTATAAAATTATCTATTGTATTAAAATCGACTATTGTTGTAAGTTGACAATTGTTAATCTTAACTAATATAATAAAATATTGTATATACGCTATTAAGTTTAGTTGTTGTTGTTAGACTAATATATTGCATTTCTCTAATATGTTTTTTATTAAAAAATTTAAACTTTTTCTTGCTTCTATGCTACGACTTTTGCTTCGAATATTTGTTTGCGTTAAGTTTTCTTTTGTTGCTAAATTGCTAACTTTAACTTTCTAAAAAATTAATTAATTTCGTTCTTTTCTTCTAGATAAATTTAGCATAAATTGTTATAACAAGCTATTTAACTAAGATTTGCGTATACTATAAGATTTAGTTGTTCTATTATTATATCGAATATGATTTTTTTGTAGTAATATTGCTTTCTAGCTTCTTCTTGTATTTGTTTACAATCTTCGATAAGTTAACTAAAGTCTCGAGATAATTTGTAATATCTTTTATGCATTCGTAAAAGTTCTTTTAATTATATTCTTTATTTAAGTCGATAACTAAGCTATAAGATTTAATAATCTTCTAAAGTACTTAATTAACTTCTTGCGTAAATACGAGTATCTTGCTTAATAATATTTTATTTAGAACTTTCTATAATTGATTTAAGTTCTTTATTAAATAGTAATTGTCGTTTAATTCAATTTTGAAAATGTTTGTCTCTATATCAATTTGCTTCTTAATGTCGTTCTAACTATTAAGTATTTCTCTTAATATAGCATTGATTTGTCGATAATTTATTAAGTTTCGTAATCGACAATCTCTTGTAAAATAATTCAATTTACTATATAAATAGCACGTTTTTTAAAATTTGTTATTTTGCTTTTTTCTAGAGTTCTTCTCTTTGCATTGTTAGATAAAATTCAATTTTATAAATGCAAGCTTACAATAGTCTAGATTGTTATACTTCTAATTAGAACAAAATTCTCTTTGTTAATATTCGATTATTAGTTCAAAAAGATTTTTGCTCTTTTATAGAATTGATTGTATTGTTTTTTTATAGCTCTCTTATATAGTTTGTTGTCAAAATCGATAATTACTTCGATAAGATCGAACATATTGCTAATAAATCTATTATTACGTATAATTTTGTTCTTAAGATTGTTCTTAAAATCTTATCGAAACATTGTTATAAATGCGATAATGTTTTACTTTGATAAAATTAATATATTTCTAGAATCTTGTTGCGTAATTTGTTGCAAAGATTTGTTAAATCAAGTATTAAATTATCTTTTTTGCAATTTGTTTCTTGTTAAATGTTTCGAAGATTCTTCGAAACTCTCTTTTGAAATTATCGAAGTTCGTAAACATTGTTCTAGAATTTTTGTTATAATTTTTTAGATATTTGCGTAAGTTTAATTTAAGTTAATATTAAACTCTTTTGTTAAGAAATGTAAATGCGAAAATTGTCTTTTTGTTTGCTAAAACAAAATAAAAGATAAAGTAAATATTTATTTGCATAAGTTAATTCTTTAAATCGATACAATCTTTATAATAGACATTAGACTTATTAATTCTTATCTTGTCGTCTATAACCTTCCTATATATACTACTTCCCGCGAGTGTTTGCAACGCCCGAACACCTCGCAGGTGCTTTTGGCGCAATTGATTTAGATTCTGTCCTGTTACATCGTCTTTATTAACAAAGAGTTGACGTAATATTGTTGAGTTAATGTTCAAGATAAAAACGCGTTAATCTAATACAAACATTCTTAAAATATTCAAAGTATTACGCTAGTATTTTCGCAAGAGATATTAGAGAGAATTATGCTATCGAAGAGATTTATAGACGTCTTCAAACAATATAAGCAATTACTTGATAACAAGAATTGCAACTATAAATAATCTTATATTCAATAAATCTTTATAAATAATTCAATAAATCAAAGTAACAATAAGTAAAGACTTAAAATAAATTGAACACAATTTATAAAAAAGTTGTATTCGAAGATTTATATATTAAAGAAGATTCTTCTTGTTTATTTTGTTTGCTATCGAGTATGTCGAACATTGTTTGCTTTGTTTGCTATCAAATTTGTCAAACATATTAAGCATTATTTGTTCTATTCGTTGTCGAACTTATTAAGCATTGTTTGTTTATTAAGTTGTCGAACATATAGATAATTGTGCTTCGTGTTATATGTTGTGTCGTAAATTATATATTACGTTGTTTCGAACTAGATTTGTAACAATCGATTTCTATCTACATTTGCATCTAATATTGTTTTTTCTAATTATATATTTCTCTTGTATTTCTAATTATATATATATATTAATTATAAGTAAAGTTCTAAAGTGCAAATGTTGTCTCTACAAGTATATTTAGTTTATTGTTGCTATTATTTCTACTTGCATCTTCTTTATTTGCATCTTCTTTATTATTTTTGCGCTTTATTAAGAAGTTCTTTATTTGTTTCTTTAGACAAAATTCGAGCTCTTTCTATATCTTGTACTCTTTTCAATTAAATGCTTCGAATTTGTTTATTCGCTTTAACATTCGCGTTTTGGGAGGCAGATCGAGCTAATAGGGACCAAGATATTTGCAAGATCTTGCAGATCTCACAGATCTAACTACTCTACGTACTCAAATTAGTATTGTCGAAGCAGGACCTATCTAGAGAGCTCATTTTGTTTTCTGTGTGTTCGACAAAGTTGCGAAACCCCAATTGGGTTAGACTATGTCTTGGCGCGTAAAGTTTTGATCTTCGCGATGCGCACGAACGTTTGCAGTTGCTCGCTAGTTGCACAGTTGCGTCAAACCATCACGTTTTTCGATTTAAACGTTAGATTTCGTCGATTCGAACAAACTTTACTTTTGGGACAATTCTGATGGATCAAGAGAACGTGTGCGCATCTCACGTAGGCAGACCATAATTGCCATATAGGACAGGCGCATTCACGGGCGCAATGTTGAGGGATGCCAAGGTCGTCTCTCGCAAAGCTTGGCTTGGACCCCTAGATTCTCGCAGATAATGCAAGATCCACAAGCTCTAATCTTGATCTCGCACAAAGTTTAGATATTAGTAACAGAAAACTGCGACTTTTGTTATGGCAAATCTAGGTACACCTAGGACTAAAGTTAGGGTTTACCAAATGCGAATGAAAGAGTAACGCTCGTTATGTAGTCTTTTGTACGCGTATTTGATATCTACAATTTTTAAAAAGTTTTGTCTTATTTATTATTTAAAATATTCTAAAAGAAGTTTTAGAGTATTTTTTAACAATATTTTTATAGAATTGCTTTGCAATTTTAACAATAAATTTTCTTTTACAATTGTAAATCAACTTCTAATTGTTATTAACTTCGAGAATAACAAAGATTTTAATTAATAATAATACAATAAATATTAACAAAACAATAGATGTCTAGAATAATAATTAGATAATAAATAATTATTGTAAAGATAATAAAAAGATAATAAGTCTTAATTATAATTGTCATATTTATAATAAAATCTCTCTAATAATTGCATTATCTATAGAGATTGTTTTGCTTATTAATAGATAAACAATATATACAAATATATATTATATATTGTTGATAAAGCTTTGTAAGCTTTATATAGTTCTAGAGTTTGCATAGTTGTTGTCGCAATTAACAATAATATTTACGCAAATATTAGAAATATTATCGAGAAAAATGTCTTCTAAGAGTTTTCTTAATTAATTTTTGATTAGAATCTAGATTTTTTTGCAATTCCTTTTGCTTATTCTTAATTGTTATTGCTATTGCGTATAGTTTGTCTTTTAAAATATTAAAAGATTTCTTAATTATAGTTTAAAGCAATATTTCTTTATTTTATTGCAATATATAGTTTGTATTAAACAAGAAATACTTGTTGTTAACTTTGTAAAAAATTTAGCAATAATACAATCTATTGTTTGCAAGACAAACTATATCGCATATTTATTACTTTATTAAATTGTGTTTGTTTTTATTTATTTATTTATTAAGTATCTTTTGTCTCTTCGCTTTTAGTATAATTTTTGCGATAATTATTTTATTTTGCTTTTGCTTTTCTTTTGTATCTTTCTTTGTTTATTTTTTATTGCAAAGTTTATTCTTCGACAATAATATAAATTTCTTGTTAATAGAGTCTAATTTTGTAACTTTATCGATCGATTTAGTAAAAGACTTTAACAATGTATTGAACAACTCTCTATTAGACTTGCTTTTGTATCTAATAATAATATTAATTTGTACGCTTTTTCTTTTGTCTATTACTTATTAAACGACAATCTTATAAAGTTTTTAAAATTTTTTCGACTTATTAACTAAAAACTTTGCGATTTTCTTAGAGAAATTTGATTAAAGCGTAATAATACAAGAGTGTTAAACAATATTGCAATTATTAGTTTTCGAGTCTAACTTTTAAATATAGACAACGTTAATCTAATAGTAGTTAAAGATAATCGAGAGCTTTATAATTTGCTAGATAAGAGCGTTGTCATATTAAACGTCTCAATATATTGTGTAAGACATTGTCGTTAACTCTAAAGTTGTCGTCGACAATATAGAAAATATATAAGTAGAGAAAGATAATAGCAATCTAGTATTAGTAGACGACAACAACGCTTTTGCGCAAGATTTTCTTTTTAAAGACCTGTAAGACTTGCATATATCGACGACAATGCTCTCTATAATAGTGTTTAGAGTTGTTGTTCTTCTTCTAATACTTATTACGAGATTTAGGTTGAATTAGAAACAAATAATAAAATAATTTAATATCAACAAGTAATTGTTCAATTATCAATTAATTAATTAACTAAGATATAATGACTAATTAATGCAGAAAAGTTGATTTGCAGGTTGCACGATTAAAAAAAAACAAGGTCAGAAATTAAGGTGGGGGGGGAACCACATTCTGAATATTGAGGTAATGGGCCTCCTATTGGGAGACCGGCCTTGGCGGAAGTGGAGAAGCCGCGTCTGTCTAGCGGCGCGTCTCGCGCGCTTAATGAGCCTCGTCTTCTAGTCCCCTAATTATCGATTGTGACTTGTGAGAGAACATGTGAAGGAGCTTCAGCAGAGCCGGACAGTGCAGATATGCTAGTAAGTCAATCCTGCAAAGTCAAGCAACCAAATCCATCTTGACCTGATCCAAGATCAGACGCTACAAAAGCGGTGGTTCTCAGTCCTCGCCCGCAGAAACCAAGATGTTTTTCATGCGCAGCTCGAAGATCCATCTACGGCCGCCGTCTTATCGTCCCTGAAAACTTCACCAGCTATACCCCAGACTTTGACCGAGAAGATAGTCCAGCGGTACGCCGTAGGTCTTCCGCAAGGCAAGAGGGTCAAAGCTGGAGATTATGTGACGCTGGCGCCTCAACAGTGCATGACGCACGACAACTCATGGCCCGTTGCGACCAAATTCATGTCAATTGGGGCGTCTAAGATATATAATCGACGGCAAATCATCATCACACTGGATCATGATGTGCAGAACAAGAGCGAGTCGAACCAGAGGAAATATCGGCAGATTGAAGAGTTTGCGAAGAAGCAGGGAGTTGACTTCTATCCTGCTGGGAGAGGGTGATAGTTGATCGCATTGCGTATGTCATTCAAAAGCTGATGAGCGCAGCATCGGACATCAAATTATGGTCGAGCAGGGATATGCGTGGCCCGGAACAGTTGCCGTCGCCTCGGACAGCCACTCGAACATGTACGGCGGAATTGCTTGCCTCGGAACTCCTGTCGTCCGAACCGACGCTGCGAGCATATGGGCAACCGGCCGAACGTGGTGGCAGATACCCCCTGTAGCCAATGTCCGCTTCGTTGGGTCACTACCTAAGGGTGTCACGGGGAAAGACGTCATCGTGGCGCTTTGCGGCTTGTTCAATAAGGACGAAGTATTGAACCACTCAATAGAATTCACGGGTTCTGAGGAGACGCTTAAGAGCCTAATTATTGATGATAGGCTCGCAATCGCTAACATGACGACCGAATGGGGCGCGTTGTCCGGGTTGTTCCCAGCTGACTCCACCTTACAGAGTTGGTTGAGATACAAGGCGACTGAGGCGGCTCTTTATGAATCATCGGAACTAGCTGATTCGTTTGGCAAGACTCAATTCACCCATGCCCGCTTGGACGATTTGTTTTCAGACCCCAGCTTGCTCTCTGCGGATAAAGGGGCAATGTATGCGAAGTCGCTGTATCTGGATCTCTCTACACTGTCGCCATATGTCTCCGGGCCGAATTCGGTGAAGGTTGCGACACCTTTGCAAAATCTCCAAGCTCAGGATATCAAGCTCGATAGAGCTTACTTGGTGTCTTGCACCAACTCGAGGGCTTCTGATCTTGCAGCCGCTGCGAAAGTATTCAGAGATGCAGCCAAGAACAGCAATGGAGCAATACCCAAGATCCCCGAGCACGTCAACTTCTACATTGCTGCAGCTTCACAGAAAGAGCAGCTTGCCGCAGAAGAAGCTGGCGATTGGCAAGCTATGCTTGACGCTGGCGCTCAGCCTCTGCCATCTGGTTGTGGCCCATGTATTGGCCTTGGCACTGGTCTGCTTGAGGCTGGTGAGGTAGGCATTAGTGCAAGCAATCGCAATTTCAAGGGTCGCATGGGCTCGACCGATGCCAAAGCCTACCTTGCGAGCCCAGAAGTTGTGGCAGCAAGTGCATTAAGCGGTAAGATCAGCGGTCCGTCCTCGTATGAGCAGCCACAGGGGTGGTCAGGCGTTATCTTGGGTGAGGGCGACGGCATTAAAGAGGAGGAGAGAACTGTTACGCCTGAAGAAGCCTTTCAGAAAGTCATCGGGCAGCTTGACAGCATGGTTGAGTCAGCTGAAAGCGATTTTGCTGAGAGAAATGGCATTGAGGCAGATGATGCTAGTCTCACAGAAATTCTTCCAGGCTTCCCAGAACAGGTAGAAGGCGAGATTGTCTTTTGCGATGCCGACAACATCAATACGGATGGCATATACCCTGGAAAATATACATACCAAGATGATGTCACTAAGGATAAGATGGCGACTGTTTGTATGGAGAATTACGATGAGCAATTTCCCACCATCGCTCGCGAAGGTGACATTCTTGTCGCGGGCTTCAACTTCGGTTGTGGCAGCTCTAGGGAGCAAGCTGCAACAGCCATCCTCGCCAAAAAGATTCCGATGGTGGTTGCTGGAAGCTTTGGCAACATCTTTTCGCGTAACAGCATCAACAATGCCTTAATGGGCGTCGAGGTTCCAAGATTGATCCATCGACTACGAGAAGCTTTCTCCACAGGCGAAGTTCAAGCGGATCAACAGAGCGTGACAGAACCCAAAGGCAATTGGGAGTCCCTGGATTCGCCGCCACCAGCAACTCAGAAGAAGCCGCCACGAGAAAAGCAACTTACCCGAAGAACCGGCTGGAAGCTCACCTGGGATGTCCGGCGTAGTAGGGTTGAGGTGCAGGAAGGTCCAGGAGGTCCGAGCTGGAGTCAGAAAGTTGGCGAGCTTCCTCCGAATGTACAAGAGATCATTGCTCGAGGTGGTTTGGAGAACTGGGTGAAGAGAGAAATTCAAGCCAATGCTTGATCATTCACTCGATTTCGAAATGTATATCATACGACGGCAGGATGCACTTCTCCAAGGCATTTATCCCTCGCTACTCTCCATATATATTATGACGAACCATGAACGCATTGATTGACCAATAGGGAGTCGGCTATAGAGGCAATTCAGAGTTGGTCGAGAAGGTAATCCTGACAATTTATTAATCTAGGGTTATAACATCGACAACAACGCCTGCTTATAGAGGTGTTGATGGCACACTGCAGTAACTGCTTTGCCTCTTTAGTCCTTGTGGAGCACTCTAGTCAGTGGCAACCTGAAAACAAAAGCTATCAGATAAGTCTAAAGTCGCTTAGTATTAATATTACTTCCACTAATTCAATTTGCAGAATCAAAGAGAGAAGAAAAAGCTATAATCCCCCCCAACCTCACCCCATTAAGCCTCCGTCAATACTTCGGCAATCCCAAGCACAAATACAACACAAAAGAAACCTAGATATGTAAGTCTCGCAAACCCTTGATTCGCCATCCTGCTATATCCAATGCAAGCGATGAGGATACGGGCCCCTCACGCCTGGTTGATGGCGAACGTGAAGGGCAGCAAGGAGGAGAACAGGGAGATCGGGCTAGCCTTGATTGCCTACTTTCTCCTCCTGTCCCCCCCTTTTCTAGCCCTAGCGTTCTCTCGCTCTTTCGCTTCCCGGGCCTGTTCAGCGTCACGCCTCAATCTGTCACGCGTCCCCTGAATTACTTCGCGTATCTGATCTTCCTCTGCCTGTGCTGCCGCAGCAGCGGCGTCAAGCCTTAATTTGTCGCCTGTCCTTTGAACTAATCTGGCTATTGCATCATTATCAGGCTCGTCCACAGGTACTATGGGAGGTCTTGGTCTCGCTGACAGAGCTGATGAATGGCTTGCAACGTCATAACCGCTTCGAGATCTGTCAGGAGACCTTGCACGCTTTCTGCCCCTGCTTGTGTCTGCCGCGAGATCAACTCCTCTAGCTGGCTCCGGCCGCCGAGAGGCTTGCTGTGGCCTGTCCCTCTCGCATCTTTCGCGTACTCCTTGTATATCACTAGCTATTTGCCGGGCTCGAGGTGATCGGCTAAAATTTGGAGACCGATTTCGGGCCTGTTGTGGCCTCTCCCTCTCGCATCTCTCGCGCGCTCTTTGAACAAGCCTACTTATTTCCTGAGCACCGGGAGATTCACTAGAGCTACGCGACCTCGGTACGGGATAGCGAGTAGAAACTCGGGATACTGGCAGACGTGAAGAACTCCGCAACGCTTGAGGTGCCGGTGGAGCAGCTGTATCGTATGAAGCTAGGGATGGATGGTCTCTAGATGAGCGCGATATCCTCGAGGGCTGCTGCGGTTCTGGGCTTGGGCTGTCTCTGAGCGGAGTATGGCGTTGACGTCCGACTTGAGTGCGTGGCTCATCTCCGGCCTTTCGACTTGCATGAGAGCGTCTTTGGGATGCTGCACTCTTTGCATTGATTTTTGCTGGGTCTTTGTTCCGATACTTCTGTTGGGAATCTGCATGCCTCCGCCGTAGGTCGTCTAGTTTCTGCTGTGCCGTCACCGCCTCCCGACGCAACGGCCCCGAGGGCTGCTCTGAATCCGAATTCTAACTTTCTTCTTCCTGAGGATGGCGTCGACGTCCGGACTCAGCACCGGAGGCTTGCGTATCGGCCTTTCGCGCGCGATGTCGTCTTGAGGCTTCGTTTTTACGTGTTCTGTATGCATCTGGGTCTCTGGCCTTTCGCTTTTGATCACTTTCAGCCATTTGTTGGTAATGGTCATCTAAATTGTGCTGTGCTGCCGCCTCTGTCTCACGAGATGGAGTTCTGGTCACCTCAGCTCGTGTGAGCCTCCCTGACGGAGAAGTTCGTTGCTGCTGGCTGTCGGGCGGCCTGGCCAAATACGGGGAAGGAACAGGAGCGTATGTGTATGTTATGGGTGCAACGGGAGCGTATGTATACAACGCAGGCGCATTGATTGTTGGGGGAGCGTATGCATTCGTGTATTGGGAACCGGGATTCGTAGTCCGTGGCGGCAACCTATCATTGCGACGGTGATCCGACATATCCTGGGCCTAGCCTATGGAGAGGATACTTTCTTCCTGGACTTAGACACTAGGACCTCAAGGATATCCTAGCTGCTGGCTTGATACGCTAGGCTCTCTCTCTCAAGTTCTTTTGTTTCGCTGTGCTGATGGAAAATCAGGCCGTAGAAGCTGTCGTCTTCGAGTTCTGGAGACCATATGCTAGGAGCAGTGCCTTGGGCTTATATACTACATGATGCCCATGGCCACCAACCTGAGACTCGAGGCTGAGCATTGCAGCTTCATCCTGCGTCGTCCCTCGACAGCATCACGCTCTCCAGGGTTCAACTAAAACGCTTTCACAAAGCAGCACGGGTCAATCACCCTAGTATCAATGCTTCAATACATCGGCGATCAATGAAGTGCTTCTTGGATCGCCCATCCTGCTGGTACACGGGAGACCAAATATAGGCCAAAGAACTGACCCCTAGAGACGTAGAATATCTACTTCGACAGCCATCGGGGCTTTGGCAGGGCAGAACAAACCCTCCCTTATTAGAAACAGTGCGTGAGATACCACCCGCCCGAAGACTGGATACTGAGCGTGGCGACTTCATCGTGCGTCGCTGATCGATCAAACCACGCTATCTTGGTCTTCAGTAAAACGCATCTATGAGACTGCAGGAACAATATGGCCCCTGTCTGACTTACCACTCAGCCCAGGAGCCAAGACTGAGTATGGAATCTTCAATTTCCATCGTGGCCCCGACAGCATCACCTCGTGAGGTTTCTGTAGATCGTGTTCATGAGTACAGAGACAGCACAGCCGCTGCTTGAAAGATACACTCAGTCTCAGACTTGGGGCTGCATAGGCATACTGTTAATGTCGACGGTCCTTGACGGCATCACTCTGTATGACCCAAAAGAAACCAGCATGACGCCCAAGCGTTCCAACACTCTAAGCTGAGCAGAAGTTTATTCAAAATCACGCGCTGTCTGATTGGCTTATGCCACGCAGTGCTATAGTTCACTTCTTAGCGGCTCATTGTCTTGGATTGATCAACAGTGCCTCTTTGAACCCTCCTGTCGGGTCTTGGATCGGGGAAGCTGACTAGCCTGGTTTAAAATCAGGCTTTCATTGATTATTCGGTCCATCGCGACGTCATTAATACGCTTTCTTGCAAAGCGCCAGATACTGTGCACTTGTTTCTTGCCATTGCACAGAACACTCCCCAGTCAGGTAATAGTATACATTCTATACTCTAGCAGGGAGTTATTCCTTTCAACTGGCTAAACAATAGTATATCTCTCTTTTTCGAGAACCAGATTGAAAGCTCGGCCATGGATTGATTGACCAGCGACGTCTCATAGCCAAAGCGGCCAAACGTCGAAACATTCCAACGAGCGAGTCCAAGGGCCCTGAGGAAGCAACCACAGAACGCCTGATAAGATCCCTTTAAGCAGTAGACTTCCGCGCATGGCTTTCGAGGCGTCTCCCTGTACCCCATATATTACCACTACCAGCAGGAGCAGGATAGAACAAATCGGGTAATGTCAGGTTCGAAATGATATTGATCCCATTGCTCCAATCCGAAGGTTCCCAACAAGGCCCAATCCAGACCCGGGTCAAATTATAGACTTTCGTGCTGATGATGCCTTCAATGGAGATGCCCAACGGGCACATCTCCTTCTCCCACTTATATCTTGGCGGCTCCCCGGTTTCTTTCTCGTTGATGTACATCTTGCAGTCGAATGTGTCTTCGTCCCAGATCGCGGCCGCGCAGTCGTAGTTATTGCTGTAGCAGAGATTGCAACAGAATTCACTGTCGGAGACGGTGGCGTGGATGTTTTTGGCTCCGTACTCGCGATCGGGGTGCCAGGTGTCGTCGTAGGTGTATCCTAGAGTGCAGAAGTCGGATATCGGTATGAGAGCTCGGGATTGGAGAGGTGTGAGAGATAGGGCGGCGATGAGGCCGTTGGCGAGTGAAATACGCATGGCAGGTTGAGTTGTTGCGTTTTTCTGTGATGATAAAAACTGCTAAAATGCTTGTTTATAACAGCCAACGTAGACACGGAGGAGCCGGATATAGCCAGGCCTGATTCTCATGCTCGAGCCGGGGGATTACCCGAAAGGGAAAATTTGCAGGTATTCCCATGGTTCAACTCTCTCAGTCGGCATTTGTAGTATCGTGATTGGGCACAGCATTGACGCCTTTCGGGTCGTGGAACTGTCTTCAAGATGCCATTGCCGATACCGATCCTTTCTGAAAGACGGACAGTCAACGCAATGATGGTAGGAAATCGTAGTAACGATGTCCTGGAGACTACATCATAGATGTAAGGAAAAGAGGCAACTCATTCATCGATACGAGCAATATGCCAGAGATATGCTTCTTGTCAATGAAAGACAGGGTGAATAACAGAACGTTAAGAGGGAGAGCATGAAGGACTGATTCAATTGAAAAGATTATTGCGCTGTTTTTCTCCCTATCGTTGGCCCAGAATTAGGACAATCCATTGCCTTTTGCTCCACCTGGAGGCACTGTTAGTATCTGCGGTTTCACCTTTGACAGATGACTCGAGTTGAGCTGGAGGTTATACAACATAGACTATGGTTCTGATAGGGGCTACGGTAAGAGTGGTCAAGAGAGAGAACAACGATACAAGCTATTGCGTTTGAGAGTATGAGTGCCTTTGTCCACGCTGTCATGCTCCTCTCCCTGCCATCCTTACCACTCCCATTTCTTGTTGATTGGAGTCACGACTGTTCTATAGATTGGCAGGCTTTGAATACTACAGGACACAGGACCAACTAGCGTCAACACTAAAACCCTTTCCCTCTACTCTCAAATGTCTAACCAGTTGGCCGCAATTGCACACCTCAATCTTCCTTTCTCGTCGTTCCCCGCCATCACGGCCGGTATATTGGAGTAAGAAATGTGGTTGCTTCTGAGCCGATAGGGCCTGCAGCACTACTATCAGCTGGTTTCAGTGGCTTCGCAGCCGTCTCTGTATTTTTAAGACAGGGGTATCTCTATATATTGCAGATTCAGTCAAGTATGCTGCTACAACCCTCTCCTTGCAGTCGGTGTATCTTCGTTAATCCGTCCAGTCCTTCGTCGACGTCCGCCCGCCGCTCGGGATCTGCGACATCCCGTAGTTCTACAGTTCAAGCGCTGATGTAGAGACCCGCTCGGTGGCTTCGGGCCATCTGTTTTGTACTCTAGTCACAACATAGTGGATCCTTTGTCGATGCTGTGGATGGTTGAGAACAGGAACGAAGAGGATGCTGCCCGGCAAGCCGAATAGACCAAGAAACGAGAAATTCTTGATAAGGCGTACCTTGTCCCCTGGGTCGGCAAAGTGCATTTTTCAGGGGTTCCTCGTATCACGTATGGATTCAGGGCCTTCTCCGGCCCTGCTCTTGGGTATTTTGGTTGATTGAGAGGAATGCTTTAACGGTTTGCCTCAGCTTTGGGTCTTTACTACCGTGGACAAACCTAAAAATACCCTAGGAAATAACCACTTGGCGTCATCGTCATTCAAGTTGTTCTTCACAGTATGGAGCGCACAAAACTTTTGGGACACCACAAACATCATGGTTCAAACACAACATGCTAAAAGCAAGGGATTGCCTAGAACGTGGACAAGCATTTGCTACGAAGTATTGTCTATGGCAGTTCAGGCCCCGGTCTTACATTCGCTTCTCGTCTACTGTACCTTTCGTGGATATTTGCCCGTCGCCCACCTGCCCTTGCGCTGAAACACCTGAGCTGGAAATTGACCGGAAAAAGCCTCTGATCAACACAATATCACCTCATGCGAAGCATGTAGTGGTGCACACTGGACGAGTGGACTGGGCGAAGCGCATTGAAGACGACGTGGAGACGCCGAATATAGCGAGAGAACTGAAGGCTTTACTGGGTCCCAAAGGGCCTTTTTACGATGTGAGTATAATTCTTAAGTGATGTCCGCGGATCCGTAACTTACATACTTTCCCGCTTTCTAGGCAACGTCCAACAGCGTAATGGTCACGAACTCCTCGGCGGGCCCTGCCGGAAGCGTTTCGATATTCCCTGACTGCGACACATACCTAGGCTTGCGGGACTATGACGGCGTCTACTCCGACTTCATCAAAATGCTTCTGGTTTCGGAGACTCAGCGTGTTGAACCCCCTGGTAGTCGACCCTTTGAGAAGGCGATGCAGTACAGGAGCCCGTTGATAATGATTTGTGGCCATGGAAGTCGCGACAGTCGCTGCGGCGTTTTGGGACCGCTGCTTCGCAGTGAGTTTGAGCAGCAGATCGACAAGCAATGGAAAGGGCGTTTGCAGGCAGCTCCTGAGGTTTCGATTGTCAGTCATATTGGAGGCCACGTCTTCGCCGGTAATATCATAATCTACCACCCTCCAAGCATGAGTCCTCATCCTCTTGCGGGAAAAGGCATATGGTATGGCAGAGTGGAGCCAAAGCATGTTGAGGGGATTCTGAAAGCGACTGTGGGACAAGGTAAAGTCATCAAGCTGCTTTTCAGGGGCGGGCTGGATATGAATGGTGGCTCTGTCAGGATTTGATACGCATTAACGGCGAATTCATGCATCATCGGGCGAGGGGTGGTCATGAGCATGGCAGCAGGCTTGGATGGGATCATTTGCTAGCGCTTGGCCTCCAGTATAAAGCATAAACGTATTCCAGCCGGTTTTGCCGGGCTTGTATGCATGAGAGAACTTCAACATCAGATCAGAAGCTCGATTTGAGTCGAAAAGACTCACTTATGCTTTGACTATGTGTCTGAAGTGGTTGGCGCGTTCAACGTGCTATTATAATGCTTGAAATCCTTCGACCCTCGGTCCTTACTGCCTTTTATCGTGACTCTTGTCTGTGGCTTCTCACTATGCTTCCTGCCACGGCAAGTGCTACTTCCCACTTTGGCTTTCGCGATGTCTGGATCATCTGTCGCTGCCTTCTACAGAGGCTTCCCTAGTATGATCATCTGGGCAAGGGTTCTGTAGCTTTCACATCACCCTTTAGTATGGACTACACAGGGTCACGGAGTGTGGCAGATGATCCTGCTGCCATCATCGTCAAGGCTGACGAGGTGGACGAGGCTGGTGCTGACATATCTGCCATCTCTCCGACCGACAACACGCCGTCTGAGTTCGAAGCTCGCATCGAGACTCGAAGGGCTCAGGATGCCCAAGACAATGGGAGCCCAAAAGTCCTTGCCAATGCGGTTGGCAGTCCTCCGAAAGTGCTATCCCGTCCTTTTTTGAAACGTGAAGGTTCCGCTCCACCCCCGCCGCAGCAGCCTCCTCCGCCTGCTCCTCCACAGCAGCCTGGCGATCTACCAGGCAACACAGACTCACTAAGTTTACAGCAGCTGCGACGGCTGGTGACAGACCTACCGAAATTTGAACCTACGGCCTACGCGTACGAGTATGCGGACACAAGGAGTTTTCCAGAAGAGCTGGATGAGTGGTTTCAATACACAGAGGAGGAGCGGTACATGCTATTACGGGCAAAGCAAACATTCGACGAGAAGTGGGAGCAAGCGCAAGCTACACGTATAGATCCGTCCGATGAGGCATTGATCTGGACGGATGTGGATGAGGGGGCTCGGAAGCGTTTCATTGATGAGGCATTACAAGCCTTGGAAAGTGCCGAAACAGCGACGAGGATTACAGGCCTAGAGTGCATTTCCTACATTGCTCTTGGGGCTTGGGCTCACAATGCTGGACTTGAGGCTGGCCGCGGGGAGAATGAGCTAGGTATAGGCAACGAGGACCCCTATGCCCGATCTCGAGTACAGTTGAGATGGATTCGCCACGGCGTTGGCTTACTCTCCGATGCGGGAGCCGCTCAGAGATTGTTGGATACCCTGCACAACCTATTTGAAAACGAACAGTCAGTCAGTCCACGTCTTTGCTAAGCCAGTCGCGAAAACCCCCTCTGACATCTGACTAGAGATCCCGACATCAAGTCTTCGGATGTTTTGGCGAGAGATGAAGACCTCGACATGCTGCGATTCAACCAGCAGCTAGAGATCAACCAGACACTGACTTCCTTGTATCTGCTTGTGGAAGTCGGCCGCTGGCAATCCACCGAGGACTCTCAATATGATATCCGGGAGTCAATTGGTAATGTTTCAGCGATACTCTCTTGAATTACCGCTGATTTTCTTTGTTCTAGCTAACTCGAAACCTGACATCTTGGCTTTTCTGACAAGCATGGTTTCCAAGATTCGCTGGGATGATTCCTCCCAAATGCCCCTTCTACGAGTGAGAAGCTTTGCTACTTTTCTTCTCTCTGAAAGCTGACCAACACGATTGTAGGTTCTTCAATTGTTCTGGAAGTCTGCGCTGCTGTTGTTCGGTAACAGTAAAAATCTGGAGAAGAGCAAAACTGTGCTTCAGGAACCTTCAGAAGCTGGTGAAAGCCAACATCGGGAAGGTTTCATTACAGCGTCCCCCCTTGATTATCACCTGTTCCGGCAGGAGATCACCTCAAAGTACCCCGCCTACAGCCCGCCTCAACCCTTGGTCCCGATAGAACCTGAAAATAACTCGATTTTACCCCCCTTACCGAACCACGCAAGCCGGCACACCAGCCAGGAAAGCCTTCGTTGGAGGACTGGTCCTGATGTTACTCTGAATCCAGGCTCCATCTTCAACCAACCTGTACATATCGCTACCCCTGCACCTTCTCCACCGCCATCACCCGCAGGACCAGGAGGCAAGGGTGGCAAGAAACAAAATTACCAAACTAATCAGAATTTCCCTTTTCTATATCCTCCTCTGGATGATACAAGTAATACGGTAGGAGGTAAGGGCAGCGCGGAGTTACAGGATAAGCTTGTCGGCAAGAGATGGGAAGGGAGCGATGTACCGACATCCATTCAGGAAGCCGGGGAACTCTTCGCGAGCAGGATGAGGATGTCACGACCGATACGACAATTATGGGATGTACGAGAAGAGTTTATCAAGCATGAACGGGGATGGAATGGCGCTGTGGATGACGAGAAATTCAGTCCTTCTAGTTCGGAGGACGAAGAAGCCACCGAGCCAATCCCGCGATGTTCTCCAAATCAGCGCATTGACTGTCGAACTACGGGATTGCACCTTCATGATGGAGTAGGCAGAATACAAGGTCCCAAGTCGAAGAGTGTAGAAGTTATCATTCCAAAGGAGACTGAAGATAAACCGGTGCAGAGGAGGTTGAATCAGGTGGAGGCCTACTATGTGAGTCACGACTTCTCGACGAGATAGGTTATCTAATAGTCACCTCCAGGGAAATGCCTTGCCACACCTACAATCAATGATAGTCGTGCTGTGGAAGTTGGCATTCGCCAATGTGTCAACAATGGTGGCTCAGAATGGGTCCAACGGACTCCCAAATGGACTTTCGTTCGGAGAAGAAAATCCTGATGTACCCGGCAGACGGAAGCAGAACTCCAACTCCGCTGTAAACATGAATGGCATGGAGCACGGACAACTCGCCGAGAATGGAGATGGTACTGATCCAGAAGTTGAAGAGCTGAACGCCGTACGGACAAGAGAAATAACCTTCAAAGCCTTGGCCGGCGTCTTGATCTTACTGCTCAAGTGGTTCAAGCTTTCCCGTAGGTCATGGTAATTGACATTACCATCACTTGCAGCTGACGTCACTCAGACATCCTCAAATTCGAATACCTGACGCAGCTCCTTCTCGATGCCAATTACCTGCCTCTCATTCTAAAACTCTTCGCTCACCAAGATGTGGACCGAGCCGTTGAGCAGAGAAATGATCGTGACGATCTCAGGTCAGTTTGCTTGCTCTGAGTGCCTCGGGTCATGCTAAAATGCACAGCTTGTTCTCCTTCTGCCGTCTTCATTGCGCTCACCCCCCATCTCCTCCACAACCTGCGCTTTCTCCGTCCGCCTCATCGGACGACGAAGCCGCACCCCCACCAATCCTTAAACACCGCCGCTCGCCCTCCTCACACTCCCCGCCTCCCTCACCCTCACCACCACCTCCTCGGCCAGAAGTCGACGAGCTTGGCTATCCTACAACATCCCTCCCACAGTCGCCCCTGATAACCTTCTCTCCCCGCTTCTTCTTCACAACCATCACCTTCCTTCGCATCCTCCAAAAAATCACCAAGCGAAAAGCGCACCGCGCGCTCCTCCTTGTCCAATACAAATCTTCCACCATCCTCCGTCGCGCGCTCAAAATTCCGCAGCCGGAGCTACGACTCTACACACTGAAGCTTTTCAAAAGCCAAGTCCCCTACTGCGGCCGCAAATGGCGCCAGACGAACATGCGCGTCATCACGGCCATCTACCTGCACTGTAGGCCTGAGCTGAGGGATGAATGGCTCTGCGGCGGGGACGTGGATGGTGTTGTGGAGGAAGCGGTGCCGTTGGAGCAGGCAGGGAGGGGCTTGGTACATTGGTGGCATCTGAAGAACTATCGGGGAGCGATGGAGGGCAGGGCGGAAGGGAAGGAGAAGGAGATTGCCAAGGAGGATGAGGAGATGGGCTTCTTCGAGAGGGAGTTGGAGAAGATGGGCTGGGGTGTTGGTACGGGGGCGGATGGTACGGAAGAGGAGGCGATGAGGGAGGATGAAGGTCGGGGAAGAGGGGGTGAGTTCGAGGGCGGCCCGCTGCAGATGGAGGGATGGACATGAGCGGCCGGTGGGTCGTGGCTTAGCCAAAACTTCTCGTTCCTCGGCATCCTGGAATTGATAGCCTCACTGGTCATCATCATTCAACTCTATCGACAGAGAACTTCATTGTCCTTTGGTCTGCATGTGAAGTCATGGGCAGTGGTGAGAAAAAAGATAAGTCTGATGTACAGGATGTGGGCAGATATCTTCATTTTTTGGCCTTTGCAAGCGTCTATTACCGGATACTAAGATGTTTTTCGCATACAACTCAGGTCGTACCCTTGAATTTCAAAATCAACGCTTGAGCGCCTGAACGCTTTGACGCTTTCACAATCGGCAACTCTCAAGTACACTACTTTATTTTCTTCCTATCCAACGCCAACGCGTTAAAAGTAAAAGCAAGCATTGATACTTCGTTCGAAGACCAAGAGAGACTCAAATGTAAGGTGTTCGTTTGACTTACCAGAAACTTTGACCGTTGAGTACAATCTTAATGGACAACTGAATTGTCTACAAGCAGTAGTCTAATCCCTTTCTATACTCTGGCAGAGATATTCGAATCCGGTTTCTGTTCACACGTCTAGGACAGATTCTCAATATTTCTTTGCAATATCTCATTACTGATTTCCAACTTATAAATCTACCAAGTGTCTAACAAGCGAAGGGTCCTGTTTCGGTGCTCAATTATAGGCCCAGCAAACGGGCGAGGTAACAAGCTATGGCGCAGTAGCGTCCTCCTCCTCACTCTCCTCCTTCTCCACCTGCTCCTCCTGCTCCTCGTCTCTCTCATCCTTCTGCTCCTCGTCTCTCTCCTCCTCCTGCTCCTCCTCTCTCTCCACCTCTGTCTCCCCCTTCTCCTCTCCCCCTCCCCTCTCTTCCTCTATTCTCTCTATTTTCTGGCCCATTGGCCCCATCTCCAGCCCCTCCTCCGCATTCTTGGTATTTTTTTCAAAAGATACCGCCACCAGGGCCGATGTTCGGAGGACAATTGGGTGAGCCGTTCGCTACCCAATTTCGAAGTCAGCGTTCGGTCTTCCTGTCATCGAGCTGAGCTGCTAGCATGCCTGCTGTGGGCCCAACATACGGGCAAGGCAGAAAGTTTTCTCTCCCTCCTCTTCCCCCTCTTCCTCTTCCTCCTCCCCATCCCCCTCGGCTTCCCCGGCCCCCCGGCCTTCTTCTTCTCGGCCCAGGCCGCTTACTCCACCCCTTTCCCCTCCGTCCCCTTGGCCCCGCGGCGGAATTTTCGCCACCATGGTTGGTGGGTTCTTGACAGCTCGGCCAGCCTTTCGCTACAAGATTCCGAAGTCAGCATTACGTCTTTCTGTCATTGTACTGAGCCACTAGCATCTCTTCGAAGCGAATGTTGCTCTGACATGTCTCAGAACTTTCAGGTCGCTCGATAAGAGGCAAAGCAACCCAAGATTCCGTCATTGCATTAAGGTACTCGCATATTTCCAAAGCGAATGATGCGCTGACATGTCTCAGAGCTTTCAGTTCGCTCGAAATGAGGCAAAGCAGACCGAGAAAAAGATAAAATGAGAATATTAACTTACAGTATTGCCTCCGGATTAGTGTCCACTTCAAGCATCGCTTGGGTATCCCGTTTCAGTAGGGACTCTGTACCCGTTTTGGATCTGTAAAGCACGGCAGCTTTAGCGCCAGAACGGCGGAAGGCGGCCAAAGCCTTCCGGTTGTGCTAGGTTCTCCGGAGGCTGAACGACGGCGCGGTGGGCCTTGACAGTCTCGTAATTCCACATTTTAAGCAGAGACCTGCAGCACTGTTCGGGCCTTGACTAGTGGTTTCCTTCCCACGAGTTCGTACAGCAGCCACACGAAGTTTGACTCATTTTCAATCTGCCAGATTGCAAAGTCAGCATTTCGTCTTTAAGTCAATTGAATAAGCCAAGAGATATGTGTTGGGAGCGAATGCGCAAATTCCGAGAACTGCACCATATCAGGAAATGGGATAACTTACCGACGAAGAGAAGATGACAACGGCGGCCACAAGACCGAGCAGACCGCACATGGTGCGGTTCGCCGAGAACCAATTGCCCTACCAGATATCGGAGCCAGCAATGTGTCATTGCGTTCGCCTTGGAGGCATGTCTTAGGGCTCCTGTACGCCCGAAAGGGGTTGCAAATGCTTGGAGAATAAAACTTACAGCTTGGGGACGGAGACTACGTCGATAGTAATCGACGAGTTCGAAGCTATTCCATTCGTATCAGGGCCAGACTACGTGAGCTGCGAACACGTATTTGCTTACAAGGGACCACGAAACCGGTAATCAATGGCAAAAAAGCCAGTATAAAAAGAAGAGAAAAGAGGCAGAGACCGGAAACGCCGGCCATTATAGTCTACTGTGTAATACGTCAACCACTATCCTAACGTCAAGTCATACAGAGCATGAAAATGAATTGCTCACAATTTTGCCTCCCAGCCATATCACAAGGGACTCGACATCGACCAGCTAGTTTGCGGAGTCAGCATTTCGTCTTTGCGTGACGTGAGTGGACCATGCTACTAGACATGTGTTCGGAGCAAAAGCTGCTTACACAAGTCCCGGCGGTCTTGATATAAACCACATCGAGAGAACAAAACTTGGGAACAATAACTTACTTGATCTGCGCAAGGCGCACGGGATCGTTGCAGTCCCGTAGTTCGACAATTAAAGCGCTGATCTGGAGGACATCGCGGGACTGGATCGGTGGCTTGCGCCCAACACACTTGCACACCAACCAAACCAAGTTGGACTCTCTATCAATCTATCGTATCTTGGAGTCAGCATTTCGTCTCTTATTTGTTTGCTTGAACCAAGGGGTGTGCCTCTAGCATGGACGCTGCTGAAACATGCTAGCGGGCGTTGAGAAGGTAGTGGAGACAGTGGACCCTTAGGGAACTGCACCACATCTGACAGAAGATAACTTACAGAGTGGATGAATATGATGATGATGGTGCCAAGCACACCAAGCAGGCCGAAAAAGGGGAGACACCGTTGTACCGTGCCCCATTGGGCGGCATGGCCGAAATGCCAACGTCGATTTTGGTAGCATCGACTATCCTCAATCCTATTAGTATCGTCTGCAAGAGTGGGTATGCATTTGCTTACTAGGCACAACGAAGCCGAGGATCAATGGCATAAATACCAGAATGAAGAAGAGGAGAAAAGGCTGACGCCGGATATGCCGGCCATTATGATGTACCGAGTAACATGTTAACCAATACCATAGAGCTGAGTCATGCTAAGCATGGATATAAACTGACGGAGAGAGTCCATAGCTATTCTCGGATTCAACACTGTCCGACTGCACCGATCTATCGACCTGTGCGTTGCCTTTAGGCATTGCTTTGTCAGGTGCTTCAACGGCGTGTGGTTGAGCCGATGAGGCGGTTGGCTTAGCACCCTCTGGTGTTCGGTTCACATAGAGGTTCTTCCGCACTATCGGAGGAGCGTCGTCTATCAACCGAGATATATGTGGTTGAAGAGAACTTTAGAGGTGGCTTCCTACTCTGTATTCTTCTTCTTCTTCTTCTTCGTGGCAATTGTCGAGCAAGCTGCATCTTGCACCTGTAAGTAACAATGTCTCCCGGATAGAACTCGCGGAAGAGCTTGAAGATTGATATCTCCATCGAGCATGCTGGTTGCGGCGTATAACACTGCCAGAGAGACTAGTGCAACATGAGATTTGGGGGCGCCTTCAAGTATCTTGTCCCAATCATGCTGCATACCTTCAAGTAATGCTCGGAGTGTTCGAGGAGCTGACGCTGGTAGGAGCGCTTTCGGATGGAATCCTCGATCGACTTTCAGCTGCAAGGGAGACCACATGGTATATGTCTAAAGGCAGCGTTGGGAATCAAAAACTGTTGGAGGATAACCTGGATTCCATCTGGCAATTGCTCCTCCACGATCTTGCGTGCCAGCCATACGGCGTCGCATGGTTATTCGTAAGAAGCCGGTAGAACCACGATTGTAATCCTCAAGCTGGAAGACCGAGTAGCGTTCTGCTGGCATAGCACCATTCACTCGGCGGCAGCATCATTGTGGCATCGCTGGTGATGAACTATACATGAGATTAGCCGAGATCAGAAGCTATCAAGAGTCCGAGCATGATAATGGCTTACTGATAAACAGGACGAGCAGTCTCGATATTCTAAGGCAGAACAATGACATGCTAGTCTGTAAGATAGCTCATCCTTTGACTATTGGATCCTTGCTAATATCTCAGCTATGGAGGAGTGACGATAACAGTGTAGGTTATGCTCAAGGTGAGATGATAGTGAAGGTAAAGTCATGTGAAGTGCTATGGGAAAGTGCTGAGTAGCAGATGCGCTAGCGGCTGCGCGCTTGCTGCCTTGACGCGATGGAAAGATTGATAACACACATCGGCGACGCTGGGCCGTCTGTATCGAGTAGGGAGAGGGAGGGAGACAATTTGTGAGGAAGCTGCCCTACGTGAATTGCTTCAGTCCTCTTCTTATCTGGCAAGGATGCATATTTGTTTGCGCGGCCTCTACGATGATATTCTTGAATCGCTTAAGCCCTCCGACAATACGGTCTGTATTCATTAACGTTTTAACGTTTTACCGTTCATGCAATGCCTTTCTACTCGCCTATCGGCTCATCAAGATTCCTCTTATACGTTGTAAGTCGTGCTGAGTGCCTCAAATCGTTGCTTGATAACCACGAGTCTGCTTTGCATCAAACCATGTAGATGCCTTTGATCTTAATCCCCACCGTCTTGAGTTCGTCCACCAACCTCCCATGCATAGGGCTTTCACCCTCAACCATGATTTTTTTCAGATTGGGTAACTTCTCCGCTTTCTCTTCGGCCAGACCGGCGAACACCTCTTCCCACGCGTCTTGCCTCATCTCTCTGACCAGCCTCACGATACTGATGGAAGCTGGAAGTACATTCACTAACCTCGTGACTTGTCCTCCCCAATGCGGCGCTTGTAAAAGTTTGTCGTCAATCCGCAGTACTCTCAGCCTCGCAAAGTCCCTCAGACTAGGAATGCATTGTTGTCGGTGGGTCAGAGGGCGATAATCTGATTCTTTCCATATTTGAGTATCAGCTGTCAGATCTAGTTTTTCAAGACTATGATTCGCATGTTTGGCCAGCGCTTGCACGATGCCAAAAGCATCAAATCTTCCATCTCCATCGATGTAGATTGCATGATGATAAGTGAAAATCTTGAGCGCCGCCGCAAGCTGGAGCAGGGCGTCGAAGAATTCGGCGTCCACGAAACTATTTACGAATTTGACCACCTCGAATTGGCAGCCTTTGTCTCTGGTGTGTTGTGGGAGATCAATTGGAGCTTTGCGTTTGTAGCCGCCAATATCACTGCCATACAGGGATCGCATTGATGGCAGAGCTGCGAAAGGCTCGTAGATCCACATCTCTGCACCCTGCTCTCTGCAATTAGTCGCAAGGGCGACCTCATGAAGTTTTGCAAGCGCTTTTTCATGAACAGGAGATGATGGGTCTTGGTTCGCTTTTGCTATCGCCAAAATCATAGTAATTAGAGGCGCGGCCTCATGAGGCATATTAATGATGGTGATAGATTCCACGTTCGGCAGCATCGTAAGTAGGATGCCCAAGTAGTGTGCTTTGTTCTTCGGTTTTAAAAGGGCACGCTGCCACACTTCGCGGACTTCGCCTGTCAACCAGGCGTTATTTGCTCCAATTGATGTAAGCTCAGAGCTCCAGGTCGATATGGCGTTATTTAGAGCAGCTCTTTCAAAATCTTCTATTTCATCTTCGTCATCTTCGTCATCTTCGATATAGATCTCAATCTGCAGCTCGGTGGGATACTGCGCTATGTGTGGCTTCGAGAGAATCCGGGCAAGGAACAAGAGCGGATGGCATCCTCTGGAAGGGTCATCGCCAGCATATGATGCTGGCCTATCTTCTGGGCTGCCTAATTCAATGACTGCATAACGCTCTTCGAAGATCCGGCGAATGGCAGGACCGCACAGATTGTAGATTGCTTTGTTGCAGAGAGCGAAGGATTCGATGTCTGCAGAGGGAATCTCGTCGATTATGGGAGAAATGAGCTCATTGGGAAGCGCCAGGAGTCGAGATTGAGACATCTCTTCTGTGATTGAAACTAGAAAAGGATGTTCATCAGCCTTACACCAGGGGTGCACTTTTAACGGCGCCACTCAGTCCTTAACACTCTCAAGAAACATGTCGACGCTATGACGATGGAGAGATCAACCAGTGACCAACCATTGCAGAAGAGGCAAACAGTCAAAGCGTATCGCGACCTTGGGGATAATAACCATTGAGCAACATGGGAGATCGAACAGAACCAAGACGAAAAGTCTCACCAGGCTTTCTTGCCAAGACAAAGTGCACCCCATTGCTGCCGGCGCATGGGATACTGGACATTGTGTGCTGGAAGTAGATTCGTTGTGACTTACCAGGACACTTCTGGAAATGATCTCCGAGTCGCATTCAGAGATCAGCGCTCTCTCCCTCCTAACACCTCGCCCTGGAAACGATCATAGTCGAAGATGGAACAAGACAGAGTACATGTATCTAAAGTACAGATGCCAAGCTTTAGGCTCCTGCGTAAAGCTAGCTACTCGCGGCGGTGAAAGTGCAACAGCCGCCTAGAGCTCGGCCTCAATGAGTCCTAGAGCCCCGGAGTGATGCCTAGAGCTCGGAATTGCGGACATACGAAAGTATATTATTATTTAAAACTACACACACTTCACAGATTCGGCCGAATGGTGTAGTTGGTTATCACGTATCCTTAACAACCTCCTGCTCAGCGGATAAGGTCTTGAGTTCGATCCTCAATTTGGTCAATAATTTTCACTCTTTTCCCCTGATAAACGAACTTCCTCGACTACTGCTTGCTTGAGATGGTTCGCTGATTTCATCGATGTGTATATTCAGACACTCTTCTGGATTGGAAAGGGAGTGTAGTCTATTGCTGGTAGGGTACGCAGAGCATGGATTATCAAGTTTTGTGGATATACTCGATGCAGTGGGAGGGTGCACTTCTCAGGAGCTGATGGATGTAGCCGAGTCATCGCTAATTATGCTTCTTTACGCTTTATACTTGGCTTCTGTGATCTATCCATAGTACTTTCTTGCCCTTGCCATGGATCATCAATATTCAACCATTCACCGTCTATTCGCCAGAATTGGCTTTCCTAGGAGCGCCACAACAAGTGCATCCTGTCTTGCTCGCGTGTGAATGGTTAAGAGGTCATAAATGGCGTACATCTATCAGAGCGAGATTAATTCTATAATACTTTCCTCGGATCTAATGCTCCGATCTTAGCACTGACAGCCTTCCCATCAAACACGAATTCACTCATCAGCTTTCCCGTCCCCGGTCCGTTCTGTATCCCCCAACATGCTAAACAGATTTCTGAGTCAGCTTTTCTTTTTCATTGGTAGCAGGTGGAAGCATGACGCATGTGATTAAAGCAAGCAGATGCTGCTAAGACATGTGCCAAGCTTGTCGATGCTCAGGAAGGGTAAAGAACGCTCAGAGGTTCACTTACTATGCCCTGCTGCCATCAATAACCCCTTGACTCCAGTCTCCCCTATCAATGGGTGCCCATCGCCTGCTGTAACGTTCGGTAGATAACACGCCTGCCGCACCAGTACCTCTCCGTCTCGCAACTCATCACTGATACTCGAGACATAGTCGATGATATCCTGACATCTCGAGTCATCGGTCACTACATCGGCGGTAGTCTTGGGCAAGGGAACTAAGCGATCGCCCTCGCCGCAGCAGTAGGCTTCGTTGTTTGGGCGAGCGTATATTTCCGGCGTCACCTCCTTGCCATGTGCGCGCTTGGATTTCTGGAATGTGTCTGTCCGGCCGAAATTCGAGGGCAAGCTGATTTCCGTGAACAGTGCATAAGCAGCGATGGGGCTGGAAGGGCGAATGGTGACGCTGTGAGCGCGCATGGCAGAGATCGGTGCTCGAGGGTAGACGCGCTGTGTCCAGGGGCCGGCGGCGAGTAGAACGTCTGTAGCGGGCAAGGTATGTGCTTCGGACGGGGAAGCATCCGTGTAGGTCACGGACTTAACAGTGTTCCCAGACTGGTTGACAGATTCGACAGTCGCGCCTAAAAGAATTTTGGCACCCTTCTCTGAGGCGAGCTCGGCCATCGAGGTTGTGAATTGGAATGGGTGGACTTGAGCGGTCGTGTTGGGGTTGCCCATCTCGTAGTAGCTCGGGTTGGCGTCGGCCGAGACCCAATTCAGGTCTTTGGGTAGGCCAGCAGCGCGGACCCTGCCGAGAGCAGCTTGATCGCGCTTTTGCAGCGACTCAGAAGCCCCGTCGCTTCCTTTCTTGTTCCCATTCTTACCAGTCGGAGTGCTCAGCGGACGCCCTTTCACACTCAATTGCCCGCAGTGGATCCTCCTGTAGCCCCAACGATCGGCGCCACCGTGTTCGGCGGCAAGCTCGGCGTGAAGCTTGTAGCTCAAGGGTACGATACTACTGGGGTATGCCCATAACGCAAGGAGACTGCCTGCTTTGCCCGATGCGCCACCAGCTATTTTCGAGGCCTCGAGTAGAGTGATAGTGTGCTTTGCAGGGTCGTACGAGGGATGGCGCGTCAGGAAGTAAGCGGTCGTACAGCCGATGATACCCCCACCTGGGAGAGGAGGTTAGTCGAAGGTCAATGGGAGGACTGTTCAAGTAATCATGATTGAGGAGGAGGCGAACCGACGATTACAATATCGCGTTTCTCTGGCGAGCTGGCCATGCTAGCTTGTGTACAAGTACGTGGGAGGAGCGCTTTGAGGATAGCCAGGCCGAATGAGAGTTGAGGTGTTCGAACTTACTCTTGGTCTGAAGCTGACTTGTAATTGGCAATCTGCTAGTGGATGAAGTGAAAGTCCTCTGGACAATTTCAAAATCCTTAGTACGTCATCGTTATCGATAAGGGTCAGGACCCGAGTTAGCCTTCTAAGGTATCATTGGTCGGCCATCTCGGGTGGAGTTCAAAATCTCATTATTGCTTGATAGCATGCACGGTGATGACAAGAATCGTCGAACATGTCTGGTACTGATGCTTTCTCCAATGCTATAGATGTGCAGTCATGCACTGCTCAAAACGGTTCAGCTCGAGTGAGCGTCTAGCTCTATAGGTGGCTTCTGATTCAGCTGACCTCGATTCCGCATAGTATCCTCGGTAGGTGCCAGCTACCTTTCCATGGAAGTATCTGAGACTGCACAGCCGCGATGACGATACTCGTCGTAGCCCTCCAGTTGCCAGATACCGCAATAACCTGGTAAGAGCCATCCTCTGCATTCACCCTGCAAAGTTAAAGGAACGTACTTTACAGACTGCCCTTTCACAAAGGCACAATCTACTCTTTGTAGCTTCGCAAGATACAGTCCATGTATTCGAACCCGAATATCCAAATCAATCATTGATCCAAGGTCCGATCCTTGTTATCGTTCTTCCAAAGACTGCTGTGCGTAGACGCGGGCACATCAATCCTTCTCACTCGCATGCCATCAACCATCTCATCGTTAGCGATCTTGGAAACGACGAGATTCTCCTACTAGCATGTGATGATGGAGACGTAATAGCATTTCGGGTCCGCTCCATTCGTCGGGCCGCGCAACGAGACCTCAATGAAACCGTGTGTCCTGCACCCGGACTGGACGCTTTCTTTATCGAGAACGTAGGCTTGAGTGCCTGGGGGCTAGCCGTACATAAAGGGGCTCGCTTGATCGCAGTCTCTGCCAACACGCACGAGATCACTGTCTTTGCTTTTGCACTACGAAACGGGTCCTCTTCAGATAGCGATCCTGATACGGATAATAATGCTACTTTCATCAGAGCACTTCAACAAAATTCGAAATGGAACGCAGTCGAGAAACCGTACGATCCGGAGCAAAGGTCTTTGAGGAATTTAAAGGTTTGCCTGACGGGCCATTACACCAATATCCCGAGCATAGCATTCTGCAACAGTGAGACAGATCGTGATGGACGTTTCCTAGCTAGCACCGACATAGCAGGAAACACTTTTGTGTGGGATGTTTGGCGGCAGACGAGAGTCGAGAATTTCCTCTCTTCCGAGGGCGACAGACTCGATCGACATTTTGACGGTTCGTGAATCGCGACCTCATTCAACCTACTCTAACTCGAAGATAGACAGTGCTGAACCACGTGGATGGGGTGTTGCATGCTTGGATCCTCGGTGTTTCAGATCCACAGAAGATCGATTTACAACTTTTGGGTGCTCAATGCCCCGTCCCACAATGAGACACTCTACTACTTTATGGGACAATTCGGCTTGCATTCACAATATTCCTGATGCTTCTAGATTCCATTCTGGAATGGCCGAGGTTGGTTCCGTGCCTGGTGTGTATCATTACTTACCAAGCCAACGCGACCACAGCCTTGACTCACCACAATCGGAATCGACCGAAGAGCTAGACAGTGAGATTGAGACCGACCCAAGTGATGGAGATACCGAAGAAGGCGATTCGGGTTCTGCCGAAGCGTATCGAGCTTTCCCTGAGATCGATCAATCGCTTGGTGTTGGCCCTATGGAGCAGGGGCCCGATGCCAGTGGATTATCAAGATGGGAGGCTGGTAATATTCCCTCAGGCTGTAGGCCCACTCTCAAAGACTTCGTACAGGTTCCAGACTGACAGCGCTCCCAGCGGTTGGACCCGTCGGAGATATCGACTTCCAAGATCGTAGCTTCGCAAACATAGCTTACGATCTACAAAACGATCAGCATGTTGATGTGCCAGACGTGATCCATGAAAACTACTCGAGCAACTCGGAACCAACTCCAACAACTTCGCATGAACCCCGGCTCCCGTTCCGACTCCTCCATACTGGTGAATTTGACATTACGCTCTTTCACAAAATGCACATTTCCAGCCGCGTCACATGTGCAAACGCCCTACACGAGACCCTGCCTCCACGGCTCTACGGCCTCGTCAATTTCGATCGGATGAATATGATTCACCAGATACCCTCGCTTGGCATCGTGGCCATCGCCAGCCAAGTTGGCCGCGTTGCCTTACTCACGATGACGAAGTTGAAGTCGCACTCTGAACACAAAGCGTCACTCCTAGGCTTTAGGGTCGAGCATATCTTACCATTTCGGAGTCAGGAAGATAGGGGCGAAAGACCCGAAGTGCCTTTGCTGGGGCTGGCGGTGGGGCCGATGCAAGGCCATGGCCTCGGGGACGAGCACATCGGCGTAAGTGGAACCAATAGTGCAGAAAATGACAGCGGAGGGGGCGATCGGCGATATCGCCTGCTGATGATTTATTATGATCACACAGTACTGAGCTATGAGATTGGGAGGCGGAAGGAAGAGTCTGGGTATGAGGTGAATGACCGTGTGTTACTCATCTGAGTACCTCCAGTCAGATGATAGGGATATATCCCCTTAACGAACTAAATCTTCAAATGTGGTTGGTTTACTCCTCGCACTGAGTGCAGGGAACCGTAGATTCTGTGTCACCTGGTGGCATACCTGACCGTGGTCAAGGTCGCTACTTTCTGTCCCACGTGCTGGAAGGATCTCTAAACCCATGCGCCAGCTAAAGCAAGACCCTGTCTGCTGTAGGATCTGGGAAAACGTGGTACCGGAATGGAGTTACATTGAATAACCACTGCTAAAGCGCTATCACGCTAGAGGAACGGTGTGGCAAATGAGAGAAAGATAGCCAGAGAAATTGCCCGGCATGTTTAGCACCCACTGATACCAGCGAATGGGGGATTGTGAGGTTTTGTTATTGTTAATACTCCCCTGAAATTGATAGCAAAAGAACTATGTTGTGAATGGATTTCACAGTCCGAGCGATTGGAGCGGCAGAGAAAAGCGGCAAAGCAGTTATCGCGGTTATAACGCTTGCGAATCCTTGGCATTATTTTAGATTCCCGACCCCAACTTCTGGCAAGATGCTTTTGATCAACTTTCGCATTTTTTGATTTATCACTATTAAAATCTTACGTTCGATAGAGTGAACTTTGCGCTTTCAACAATATATCTTTGATAGAGTTTAAGTCAACATTGAGAAAGTTATCTAATTGCAAAGTTTTTGTGTTTCGAAGCGTGTCTCAATGTAAGACTGTGTACGAACGTGTGACAAGACGTTGCTACATCGACGCACTAAAGACGAGATTACATAGTGTGTAGAATTGCAATTTAGAGAGACATTAATTTGTGAGAATTCTAAGAGAAAATTCTTAGAGAGAAAACTTTGCACAATGTTAAGTAGTTATTACAATAACTTAATACTAATAACGTGTTTATTAATTATTAAGAATTAATATTACAATTGTCTTTTTCTTTTGAATTTTGATTTTTAGAATTAATATATTATAACAATGCTTTACTTGCGCAATTACGTCGATCTTTTATTAAGTTCTCTTTAAAAATTTTTAAGATTTAATTTAAATAATAAGAAATATCTTATATTTTTATATGCGATACATTTTCTAGTTTATGTATTTTCTTATTAGAGTCTTAAGACGTCTATAAAAGAAATTTTTTAATTTTTTTCTTAATTTTTTTTAGATATTCGAGAAAAAATTAAGAAGCAACAATAATTTCTTTTGTATATTATTGCGAGACGCTATATTGCTTGTTACAAGCGTCTTATTATATATTAATTTCAAATTAACAAATAAAGAGATCTTTAATTTTTTTATTTTAAAGCGTAAATACGTTTTAAATTGCTATATTGTTGCGTTATTATTGCAATAAATAGTTGTTAATAATATATTGCAATTTATTTAAATTTTATAAATTCTAAGTTTAGCTTAACTTATTATTTGAATAAATTATCTCGATTTTCTTTGTTTAATTTAATCGAATTAGCGCAATTAATTTGCAAGTAATATTTATTAACAACATTATTATAATTTCTTTCTCTTTATATTATTTTTCGATTTATAGTTAATAGATAAATGCGACATTCTTTAAGTCGTTCTAATACTAACAACAATATTGCGCACAAATTTTATATTTAATATAAATTTTCTTAGTTATTTTAATATATTGTAATCTTTTTTCAATAAAAGTAATTATAAGTTTTTACTAATTTTTTTTATTATAATAGCAAATTAATTACGTAAACAATGCTTTAACAAAGTCTTACTATAAGTAAAATTAATAAAAATAGTATATTAATCGAAATAATTTTTTTTGCTCTTTTTGTTTGCGCGCAAGCGCAATATTTCTTTTTTTCTTGCTTTTACTATTTGCAATATCTTGTTTGCATCGACAAAAGTATTAATTATTAGATATGTTTTTAATTTTTGTTTGCTTTGCAATCTAATAATATGTAATATATTAAGTAAAAGAATATTTGCTATTAATATTGCGCTTTAAAGCGCAAGATTGTAAATTGTCTATATACTCTTATATTTAATTTGACTTATTAATATATCTTTATTATTATTCAATATATTAAGCGAGTTAATATTTTGTTAAAGTTTAGTATACGTATCTTTAATAAAAACAATATTAAGAATAATTAAATTGTGTTTGCTTCGCAAATGCGACGTTATCTTATTATTATATATATATAACAACGAAAAAACAAATCGATTTTGCGTTCGATTTACGAAAATCTTCTAATTAATATTAATATTAAGCTAAATTGTTTATGCGATATTTAGTAGAAAATATTCGACATAATATGTTATAAAACAAATCTTAATATTTTTTCTTTAAAAAAGTTAGATAAGAACAATAAGTTTATGTTTAACAATACTATTATAGACAACAAATTTAAGAATTTGTAAATTTTATATAATCTAATAATTTTGTTAAGAACAATATTATTTGTTTTGTTTTTATTAATTAAATCTTTTTAAGAAAGAGCGACGTAAATATCTAGACAAAACTTCTCTTATATATTATAGTTGTTTTGACAACTCATATATTTAATTTAAATATATCGAATTACTTATTATTAAATAAGAATATTTAAAATAAGCAACTTTCTTGTTCAATAATATAAAAGTTAACAATTAAAAGATTATATCTTATTTATATTTTCTTGCGAATATTATATCTTTGCGACTTTTGTATAAAATTTATGCTCGAAAAATTATTGTTTAAAATATATTTTTATTATGCTTAAAATAATAAAATTAATTATATTTTGAAAAATTGCGTTTTTTATTTTTGTTATTAACAATTTATTTTTGCAATATTTGTATATTATTGAAGACAATTAAGTAACAACAATTAAAGAATTAATTAAAAGAGATATATATAATTAATTGTAAATAAAATGTTAAATCTTGTATTAAATAATATGCATACAAGAACTTTTTATTAACAAAAATTAAATAATAAAAGTAATTAAATTTAAATGCACTTTATATTGCGTTTTTATAACTCTTAATATTTAATTAACTTATTAAAAGAATTATAATATTACTTATATATATTACTTGTATTATTGTTGTATCTTAAATATATATAATAACATTAAATCTTACTTTTCATTGTTAAAATTTCTCTTGCAAATATAAAGTTTTAATTTTTTTGTTTTTGCAATTAATTTTTTGAGAGATTTACACATATTGTATTTCTTAAACTTTCGTCTTGTATTTGCGAGATAATTTTTTAATATTTAATTATTTTTATATAATAAAAATTCTTTTTATCGAACAAGATATTATAACTTGTTATATTTTAACTTATAATTAAGAATATATTTTATTTCTTATTTTTTATTTTTGTCGATTAATATTATGTTTTTTAAGACAACAATATTTGAGTTACAATAATATAATTCTAATAATAAAATATAAAAAACAAAATAAATGCATTATTTAACAAAAAAATATAAGTAATATATTTGCAAATCGATTGTATTTTTAATTTCGAACAATTTTGTAAACTTATAAGATAGTTTCTTCTTTAAACAAGCGTCTAAAAGATTTTTGATAAAAAGTATAATTTTGTTATTAATTTAATATTTTTTTGAAATAATATTTCTATTGTAACTTCGAGTTTGCGTTTGTTGCGCAATTTATAGATAATTTATTAATCGATTGCATTTGTTTTATAAAGACTAAATTTACTTTTAAGCGACAAAAATATCTAGACAATTTTTGTTATCTTAATTAAATCGAAAATCTATAACAAATCTAAATATCGACTTAAAGAATAATATTCTAGTTAACGTATATAATACGTTATTATAAGTATATTAGATTAGAGTTAGCAACAAGTTTTAATTATCTTGTTTATAATTGCAATAACAATACAAATAGCATTTTAATATCTAATTTTGTCTTTCGATTTGCTTATTAATTTAAGAGTAAAAAGCAATACTTAGCTTTTGTTTAATATATATATAATAATATATCGCAAATTAGTAGTTGCTAATAAAGAATAAGTTATAATTAAAAATAATTTTACAAACTTTAAAGTAAATAAGCAATATCTTTTTAAATAAGATATTAATTAAATTTTTTGTCGATTATATAGATTTGACGAAAATATATAGAGATATTTTAAAGTATTAATCGATTATTATTAGAATTGCGTTAAACATATTATTCTTGCAACAATTAATAAATAGTTTTGTTATAAAGTTTATTAAGATCTTAATTTATAATCGAATAAAAATAAAGAGCAATATTAACTTCTTATAGAAGCAATAATATAAAATCTTATTTCGCTAATAAATGTTGCAATCTTTGATATATATATTAATATTTGCAATTATCTTTAATTAGTAGAACTTTTCACTTATAAGAGTGTATATCTTTTTAATTTTAAAGTATCTTATTAGAGCGTTATTATAATGCAAGCGTAACAACTTGCTCTTTAGTAATATCTTGTTAAAAATTAAGATAATATAAAAGAAGAATTTTTTTTTTATAAATTAATTAATCTTTTTTTGTGCAAATTTAATTTAAGATTTGCAATGTTAATTGCTTCTTAATTTTAAATATTATAAAATTCTTTTTTTGCAACTTTTCTATTTTAAACAACAATAAAGATAAGAGAGTTTTTAAGTTGTTCTTTTTGTTGTATGCAATATAAGTATTGTTATAACGCAATTGTTAAATTATTACGCTTTAAGTTGTGTTTACAACTTTTTTCTTTTCAAATTTATTAATTGTATTTTTTTTATTTAAAATATTTTTATTAAGAAGTTTAATATCGAATTTTTAATTTTATTTTTAATATTCGAGTCTTAAATTTGTTTTTCTTGCGTAATATTAACGTCTAACAAACGTCTCTTGTAAGTACTAATGTTATTTTAATAACAACAATAGTAATATTCTTTAACTTATTTTAAAATATAAGTAAATAGATTTTATTATTTAATTTGTTTTTGTAATTAAAATATTAAGAGAGTTTGTTAATTAAATTTGTTTTTCTTATGTAATATTTAATCTCGAAGTTGTATTTTGTTAACAAAAATGCTTATTTAATTAACGACAATTTAGTGTTGTTATCTTTATAAAATATTGTAAATTATTATAAATTATTAATATAATAATTAGCGTAATTAATAGATTGAGTTTCAACTCGAACGAGTTAACTCGCTTAATTTTTATTCTAAGATCGAGCAAAAGTTTTAACTTAATTAAGTGAATCAAACGCATAAGTGTTACGAGTCGCGTGCTAATAAATATTATTCGTCGCACATCGCTCATCACAAGGTAATTAGAAAGAAAAAATCTATCAATAAAATTAAGATAATTAAGATGACTTAATTCTTAAGCATCTTAGATTTCGAATTAAAATAATTAAGATAATTAAAATCTTAAACATCTTAAATATCTTGAATTTCAAATGATAAAAAAGTATATAGCTTTCGAACGCGATTTTTTTATAAATCGTGTTTAATTTATCTTAAGTCTTTACTTATTGTTACTTTGATTTATTAAATTATCTATAAAAATTTATTAAACATAAGATTGTCTATAGTTGCAATTTTTGTTATCAAATGATTGCTTGTATTGCTTGAAGACGTTTACAAATCTCTTTAATAACATAATTCGCTCTAATATTTTTTACGAAAGTATCAACGTAACACTTTGAACACTTCAAGAATGTCTATATTAGATCAACGCGCCTCTATCTCGAGCAATAGCTTATAGTATCACGTCGACTCTCTATTAATGAAAACGACAAAATAAAAATTAATAAATCTAACGTCTATTATGAAGATCGTATTGATTTAAAGAACTAATTTATGCAAGTAAATATTTATTTCATTTTCTATCTTGTTCTAGCGAACAAGAAGACAATTTTCGCATTAATATTTCTTAGAGAAAGAGTTTAACATTAACTCAAATCAAATTTACGCAAGTATTTGAAAAATTATAACAAAAACTCTTCTATGTTACGCTAGTACTTCCCACGAAGGTATTAGAGAGGGTTATGCTTTGGAAAGGTCTATAGACGTCTTCAGGCAATGCAAGCAATCACTTGGTAACAAGGGATTGCAGCTTAGTAGTCGTAACAATAAGTCAAGACTTAAGATAAGTTGAACACGATCCATAAGGGAGTCGTGTTCGAGATCTATATACTAAGAGATCATCAATGCTCTCCTTGCTCTCCTAGCAAAGCTAGTAGAGCACTGCTCCTCGTGCTCCTTTGATAGAGCTAGTAGAGCACTGCTCCCCGTGCTCCTTTGATAGAGCTAGTAGAGCATTGCTCCCCATGCTCTCCTAATAGAGCTAGTAGAGCATATGCAGGTATTCGTTCTTTGTACTACACTCTTGCGTACTTCATATATTGCTTGGCTCGTAACACTATTCCCCTTCTTTAAGCCTTTCGTCCCAAAAGCAAACTTTCGTTATGCCTCGAATCAAATCATCTTCTTACAATCGTCGTTTGATTCAGCTAACTAAATTAGGTATTTCTATCGTTAGAATGCGTCCCTATTGTCGTTGCAATCGCCTTAACAAGGCCTATCGTGTTCAAAAAGGTTTAGAGAAGTGTGTAAAATGTATTAGAAAGGGCTGTCCTTGCGATTTGGCCTTCTTGAATATCGCACGATGGCGTCGTCTCGAAGCGCAACGAAAGATTCTTAAACAACAACTTCGAAATGCGATGCTAAAACGCAAAGAGATGCAAGCGAAAGAGAATCGCTTGCTCTCTCAACTCGAATACGTAAAAGACGAGCAACAAACGATAATTAATGAGAAACTTCAAAACCTTAAAGAGATCGCCCCTTTGATTGATGAGCCTATGAATAGATTCCTTTCGAAATCTCTTATCGATGTCGCTTCGAAACAAATTGTTTTTTTCAATTTCAAAAGTAGTTGATTCTTTATTTTCTTGACTCTCCTTAATGGAAGTCTAGAAATGTCTATTGATGTTGTTGTCGACAAAACTACTTTAGTTTGTTGTGACACTTCGTTAAGTTCTTAATGAGTTTTTATGTGCTCTTTGAGATAAGATATTCCTTTTATTTGATAAGATACTTTTGATCTTCTTGTTGTAGAATTTTCTCAATCTTAAATTGTTTCTCTTTTTGTGAATGAAAATAAAATATGTTCTATAAAGGCGTGATTGAATTTGTTAATTCCAACAATGAGATATGAAATACTAGAAATACTTTGGCGTTCTTGAATAAGTCGAGTTCGTAATTAATTGATCTCTTGATCTTCTTAACGAGAAACGATTCGACTTTGACATGATTTAATTTCTTGCTTAGCTTTCTTGTCTTAAGATTTTTCGTAAAAAGATATATTTTATTCTTCTTCTTTAGCTAAGATGTCGTTTTTCGTTTTTTATTTTAATACTTGATCGATCTTTCTTGCATCTTTAAGATGTTGTCGTGTATCTTTTTCAATGTTGCTATTCTCTTAATGACTAATTGTGCTAATAGATGCGTGCGCTCTTCTTCGAAGAGATTGGACTTCTTGCCATAGTTGGCGAAGAATAAAATTACTTTAGTGATGTTTAAAACCTTTGCATTTAGTGTTAATTGTGTCATAAATAGAAATAATACCCAATTGCTATAAGTATTGTTGACATAGTGCCTTAGATATTGCTTCAAACTCTAGTTTGTTCTTTTTGTCTAATCATTCGTAATCGAATGATAGACAATGGACATTCGAAGTCTTGTACCTAACATTAGAAGAAATGTCTTTCAATAGTTAGACGTAAAGAGCTTGTCTTTGTTACTAGTTAGTCCTTTGAATATATTATGATATCTAATTAATCGATTTAGTACGATGTATTCTAGTTGTTTTGCTATAAATTTTTCTTTGCATGCGATAATATATAAGTACTTGATAAGTTTGTTCATTATTACTAGTATCGAATTATATTTGTCTCTAGTTGCTAGATTTGTCGACTTGGGCAACTTGATAATAAAGTTTATCGTAACTTTATCTCATAGCGATTTAGATAATTTCTAATATTGAATTTCGTCATAGTTCGCATGTGTATCATGTTTATTTTGCTAATAGCTAAGACATCGTTTGATGTATGTCTCGACAACTTGTCTCATCTATAAGAATTAATAATGCTAGCGTAAAAGCTAAAGGATTTTGGTCACTTCTAGATGCTCTTGCAATGATTTATTATGATGTTCTCTTATATATTCATCGATTTTGTTGATAGATATCTAGAGTTTTTCTTTCTTTATTAAAAACTCTTTTGTATCGTCTTGAAATATTCGTAATGTAACATTTAGTTCATATTTGTTTGCTAATAGTGATTCGTCTTTGTTAACTTTAAGTATGTTGTAATTAAACGATTTCTTCGTTTCTATATGATTACTTCTTTTGCTAAGTGCGTCTACTCTATCGTTATTTTTGTCTAAAGTATATTGTATTTTAAACTTGTATTGTTCAAGTCGTTCTAATTATCGTATTTATCTTTTGTTAAGTTGTTTAATAGTGATAAAGTGTACAAGATTCTTATGATTCGTAAGAATCGTAAGTTTTAATAATTCTTCGATGTATATTCTTCATAACTTTAAGAAAGCTACAATAGCGAGTAGTTTCTTGTCGTGAACATCGTAATTTTGTTTAGTTGACAAGAGTTTTCTCGAGAGATATGTTATTAAGTGTTATATGTCTTCATGCTCTTAATTGAAGCATGCATCGATAGCTAGATTTAATGCGTTAATTTCAATTCTACTTGATAATCGTAGATCGTACATCTTTAGTATTGATTTCTTCAAACATTCTAGCTTAAGATTCTAAAATGATTTTTCTTTTGCGAGTCTTTATCTTTATAACGTATTCTTTTTCGTAAGATTCGTCAATGATATCGCATTAACGAAGTAGTTCTTAATAAACTTTTTGTTGTAATTTATGAAATCTAGAAAGAATTGCACTTCTTTGACATTAATAGATGATTTTCATTCTTTAATTGCTCGTAGCTTCTTGGAATTCATGCGTATTTCATGTCGTTTTACGACAAATTTAAGAAAGTCAACTTCTTTTTAATGAAATTCGCATTTTTTTAATTTAAGATGTAAGTTTCTTCTATTTAGGCATTTCAATATTTTGAAAATATAACTAACATGTTTTTTCAAGATTTTTGAATAAATTATGATGTCGTTCAAGTATGCTATGACAAATCGATTCAAATGTTGTCGTAATGTATTATTGATTATTTCTTGATATATTGTCGAGACGTTCGTGAGTTCGAACGACATTATCGTGTATTCGTATAGCTTATATCGTGTGCGAAAAACTATTTTTTACTCTTTCTTTATCTTTATTCTAATCTAGTTGTACGCTTCTTGTAGATCTAGCTTGATAAAGTACTTAACTTCAAATAGTCGATTTTAAAGCTCGTTAATATTAAGTAGTAAATATCGATTCTTGATCGTAATATTGTTTAGCTTTTGATAATCGACACATAGACGAAGAATTTCGTTCTTCTTAGATACAAAGAGAATTGAGTATTCTATCTATAATTAGAATTTTTTAATAAATTCTTTTTTTTCGTTTTTTGTCAAGTATTCGCGAAGTACTTCGAGCTTCTTCTTGAATAAAACATATATAGGTCCAAACGTGAGCTACTTGCCTAATTCAAGTTTGATTTCATAATTTCACGATTAATGTTTAGAAAGAACCTCTATCGTTTCCTTTTCTTGAAATAGATGCTTTCAATTGTTGTATATTCGTAATACGTGCTTTAGCGATTTCTTCGCTATACTAAATAATTCAAGATTCTTAGAAGATTCGCAATTTTCTTCACTTACTTTGTCTTTATAACTCAATTAATCTTTGCTAGTGTTTGACGAGTCAAATTATTGTTGATCGTTCTTATACAAGATAGCAAATTCGCTTTTTGCGATTAAGTTTCGACTTAATCTTTTATCTATTATCGAACGCTATCGATGCGTAGATTGAATGTGAATTGCGTGATCACATTGCTCAAATCTAAGTACTCGTGTATTCTAGTCAACTTTTAAATTGTGCTACTTTAATCAAGGCATTTCTAGAACGATATCGTGAGTGATTATTCTCACTATATCAAAGATTAGTTTCTCGTGATGTTGCTAAATAGCTATCGATAGTAATTTCGTTTCTTTGTTCACTCTTTTATTCTTATTAAGTAATGAGTTTTCATCTACAATCATTAGATTGTATGCGTTAGATTTCTTTTAAGTAGAATACTCTTTTCTCTCTACAAGAGCTTTAATCATAAAATTATTTGTCGCACTAAAATCGATCATTGCAATGAGTTAACAATCATTAATCTTAATTAATGTGATAAAACATTGTGCGTGTGTTGTTGAGTTTAGTTGCTACTATTGGGCTAACATATTGCATTTCTTTGATATGCTCTTTATTAAAAAATTTGAACTTTTTTCTTTTCTTGTGTTGCGACTTTTGCTTCAAGCGCCTATTTGTGCTAAGTTTTCTTTCATTGCTAGATTGCTAACTTTGACTTTTTAGAAAATCAATTGACTTCTTTCTTTTCTTCTAGATGAGTTTAGCATAAGTCGTCGTAGCAAGTTGTTCAACTAAGTGTCTTATGTTTCTTTGCTTCCTCTATCTTTTGTTTAGATAAACTAACATTGTTTAATTGTTGTTCGATTTCGTTAAAAATATTCTTTTCTTTTGCGACGTCGCTTTCTAGCGCTTTCTCGCATTTGTTTACGATCTAACTAATTTGTCTTTTCTTCGATGAACTAGTTAAAGCCTCGAGGTGATTCGTGATATTTTTTAGACATTCGTGAAAATTCTTTCAATCATACTCTTTGTCTAAGTTAATAATTAAGCTATAAGATTTAATAGTTTTCTAGAGTACTTAATTGACTTCTTGCGTAAATGCGAGTGCCTTGTTTAATAATGTTTTATCTAGAACTTTCTATAATTGATTTGAGTTCTTTACCAAATAATAGTTATCGTTTAATCTAGTCTTGAGGATCTTCGCTCTTGTGTCGATTTGCTTTCTAATGTCGTTCTAGCTATCAAGTATCTCTCTCAACATAGCATTGATTTGTCGACGATTTATTAAGTTTCGCGATCGACAATCTCTTGCGAAGTGACTCGATTTGCCACATGAATAGCACGTTTTTTGGGATTTGTTATCTTGCTTTTCCCTAGAATTCTTTTCTTTACGTCGTTAAGTAGAGTTTAATTTCATAAATGCAAGCTCGCGATAATCTAGATTGTTGTACTTCTTGAAATGATCTCTCTTCGCGTAGTATTCGATCGTTGATTCAAAGAAGATTCTCGTTCTTTCATGAGATTGATCGTATTGTTTTTTCATAGCTCTCTTATATAGCTTGTTGTCTACGTCGATTGCTATCTTCACTAAAGTTTAAATGATGTCGAATCTTGCATCGCTACGCATGAGTTCGTTCTTAACATTCTTTTTTAAGTCTCGCTTGAACATTGTTATTAATGATGCATTGTTTTAATCGATTAGATTTGCGTATTCTTGAAATTTGGCAACGTAGTTTGTTGCTAATGTTTTTTGTTGCAAATGCTAAATAATTCGTTTCGCTATCTATTTTTCGTTAAATATTTCGAATATTTGTCGTAGTTCTTTCTTGAAGATATCGAAGTTGATGAAGATCTCTTTTAGATCTTCTTCATTCTTAAGATGCTTTCGAAGATTTGACTTTAACTAATGCTAAGCTCGTTTTCGAAGAAAGATAGAAGTTAACAAGATCTTCTTATTTTCTAAAATAGAATAGAATGTAAAGTAGATTTTAATTTGCGTGATTCAATTCTTCAATTCAATTCTATCTTCATAATATTTGTTTGAAGCATTAACCTTAATTTTTGATAAAATTTCTTTTTCATTGTTGATACTATTGTCATTATCGTCGATTTTCATGAGATTTGACACGAGTTGTTTTCCTTTTGTTGTAGAGCTAATGTTCGAGATAGAGGCGCGTTGACCTAATATAGACATCCTAGAGTGTTCAAAGTGTTACGCTAGTACTTCCCACGAAGGTATTAGAGAGAGTTATGCTTTGAAGAGATTTGTAGACGTCTTTAGGCAATGTAAGCAATCACTTGGTAACAAGGGGTTGCAACTTAGTAGTCGTAACAATAAGTCAAGACTTAAGATAAGTTGAACACGATTCATAAGAGAGTCGTGTTCGAGATCTATATACTAAGAGATCATCAATGCTCTCTTTGCTCTCCTAGCAAAGCTAGTAGAGCATATGTAGGTATTCGTTCTCTGTACTACACTCTTGCGTACTTCATATACTGCTTGGCTCGTAACATTGTACGATGTTTACGAATTTCGATAACTTCAAGAGAGAGCTTTGAAGAATCTTCGAAACATTTAACGAGAAACAAATCGCAAAAAAAGTAATTTAGCACTTAACTTAACAAATCTTTGCAACAAACTACGCAACAAAATTCTAAAAATATATCAATTTAATTAAATGAAACGATGTCGCACTTATAATAATATTTCGACGAAATTTTAAGAACAATCTCAAGAACAAAATTATACGCAATGACAAATTCATTAACGACATGTTTGATTTTATTGAAGTAATTATCGATTTTAACAACAAACTATATGAAAGAATTATGAAAAAACAATACAATTAATTTTACGAAAGAGCAAAAATCTTCTTTGAATTAACGATCGAATATTATTAAAAAAAAATTTGTTCTAATTAAAGATATAATAATCTAGACTATCGTAAACTTGCATCTATAAAATTAAATTTTATTTAACGACATAAAGAAAAGAATTTTAAAAAAAAGCAAAATAACAAATTCTAGAAAACGTACTATTTATGTGACAAATTAAGTCACTTCGCAAGAGATTGTCGATTACGAAACTTAATAAATCGTCGACAAATTAATGTTATATTAAAAGAGATACTTGATTGCTAAGATAACATTAAAAAGCAAATCGACGCAAAAGCGAACATTCTTAAGATTAAATCGAACGACAATTATTATTTGATAAAGAATTTAAATCAATTATAGAAAGTTCTAGATAAAACATTATTAGACAAGGCATTCGCATTTACGCAAGAAGTCAATTAAGCACTTTAGAAAACTATTAAATCTTATAACTTAATTATCGACTTAAACGAAAAATATAACTAGAAAAATTTTCACGAATGCATAAAAGATATTACGAATCATTTTAAGACTTTAGTTAATTTATCGAAAATCATAAACGAATGCGAGAAAAAACTAAAAAGCAATGTTATTACAAAAAAGAATATACTTGACATTACAATAAGACAATTAAATCTTACAATATACGCAAGTCTTAATTGAATAGCTTGCTACGACAACTTATGTTAAACTTATTTAAAAGAAAAGAACGAAATTAATTGATTTTCTAGAAAGTTAAAGTTAGCAATTTAACAACAAAAGAAAGCTTAGCGCAAATAGACGTTTGAAGCAAAAATTATAGCACAAAAGTAGAGAAAAGTTTAAATTTTTTAATAAAAAGCATATCAAAGAAATCCAATATGTTAGCTCAATAGTAACAACTAAACTCAATAGCGTACGTACAATGTTTTATCACATCAATTAAGATTAATAATTATTGACTTATAGCAATGATCGATTTTAATGCGATAAATAATTTTATAACTAGAGCTTTTGTAGAAAGAAAAGAATACTTTATTTAAAAGAAACTTAACGCTTACAATCTAATAATTGTAGATAAAAACTTATTATTCGCAAGAAATAAAAGAGTGAACAAAGAAACGAAATCACTATTAATAGTTATTTAGCAATATTACGAAAAACTAATTTTTAATATAGTGAAAATAATTATTTACAATATAGTTCTAAAAATGTCTTGATTAAAGCAACACAATTTAGAAATTGACTAAAATATATAAGTATTTAGATTCGCGCAATATGATTACACAATTCACATTTAATTTACGCATTAATAGCGTTCGATAATAAATAAAAGATTGAGTCGAAACTCGATCGCAAATAGCGAGTTTACATTTTCGCAAAAAAAACGATTTAATAAAGTTCGATTCGATAAACATTGACAAAGATTAATCAAATTACAAAGTTAAAATAAATGAAGAAAATTGCGAATTTTTTAAGAGCTCTAAACTATTTAGTATAGCGAGAAAATCGCTAAAGCACATATTACGAATATACAACAATTAAGAACATCTATTTTAGAAAAAGAAAACGATTAAGATTTTATTTAAACATTAATTGTAAAATTACGAGATTAAACTTGAATTAAACAAGCAACTCACGTTTGAATTTATATATGCTTTATTTAAAAAGAAGCTAGAAACTCTTCGCGAATACTTGGCAAAAAACGAAAAAAAAAAGAATTTATTAAAAAATCTTAATTATAAACAAAATACTTGATTCTCTTTGTACTTAAAAAGAACGAAACTTTTTGTTATGTATTAATTATCGAAAGCTAAACAATATTACGATAAAAATCAATATTTATTATTTAACATTAGCGAACTTTAGAATTGATTGTTCGAAGCAAAGTACTTTATTAAATTAAATTTACAAAAAGCATACAATTAAATTAAAATTAAAATAAAAAAGAAATGAAAGACAATTTTTTGTATACAATATAAACTATACAAATATACAATAATGTCGTTCGAATTTACGAACGTTTCGACAACGTATTAAGAAATAATTAATAATGTATTACGACAATATTTGAATCGATTTGTTATAGCATATTTGAACGACATCATAATTTACTTAAATAATTTAAAAAAACATATAAATTATGTTTTTAAAGTATTGAAATGTCTAAATAGAAGAAATTTACATCTTAAATTAAAAAAATACGAATTTTATTAAAAAGAAATTGATTTTCTTAAATTTGTCGTTGAACAATATAAAATACGCATAAATCTTAAGAAGCTACGAACAATTAAAGAATAAAAATCATTTATTAATATTAAGAAAGTTTAATTCTTTCTAGATTTTATAAATTACAATAAGAAGTTTATCAAAAATTATTTTGTTAATGCAATATTGTTAACGAATTTTACGAAAAATAAGACGTCATAAATATAAAAATTAATAAAAAAAAATCATTTTAAAATCTTAAGTTAAAATGCTTAAAAAAATTAGTACTAAAGATGTACAATTTACGATTGTCAAACAAGACTAAAATTGACGCATTAGATTTAATTATTAATGCATGCTTCAATCAAAAATATAAAAATATATAACATTTAATAATATATCTTTTAAGAAAACTTTTGTTAATCGAACAAAATTATGATATTTACGACAAAAAGTTACTCGCTATTGTAGTCTTTCTAAAATTATAAAAAGTATACATCGAAAAATTATTAAAACTTACGATTCTTACAAATTATAAGAATCTTTTACATTTTATTACTATTAAACAATTTAACAAAAAACAAATGCGATAATTAGAGCGATTCGAACAATATAAGTTTAAGATATTATATATACTAGGCAAAAATAATGACAAAGCAAACGTATTTAACAAAAAAAATGATTATCTAAAAACGAAGAAATTGTTTAATTATAACATACTTAAGATTAACAAAGACAAATCATTATTAATAAACAAATATAAGTTGAATGCTATTTTACGAATATTTAGAGACAATAAGAAAGAGTTTCTAGTAAAGAAAGCAAAACTTCAAATATTTATTGATAAAATCGACGAATATATAAAGAAACATCATAATAAATCATTGCAAAAGCATTCGAGAATAATTAAAATTCTTCAAATTTTACGCTAGCATTATTAGTTTTCTTAAATAAGACAAGTTGTTAAGATATACGTTAAACGATATCTTAATTATTAATAAAACAAACATAATACATATGCGAATTATGACGAAATTTAATATTAAAAATTATTTAAATCGTTATAAGATAAGGTTACGATAAACTTTATTATTAAGTTGCTTAAGTCGACGAATTTAGCAACTAAAAACAAATATAATTCGATATTAATAATGATTGACAAACTTATTAAGTATTCACATATTATCGCATGCAAGAAAAAGTTCACAATAGAACAATTAAAATACATTGTATTGAATTGACTTATACGATATCACGATATACTTAAAGAACTAATTAATGATAAAGACAAGCTCTTCACGTCTAACTATTAGAAGACATTTCTATCAATGTTAGAAACAAAACTTAGAATGTTCATTGTCTATTATTCGATTACGAATGATTAAATAGAACGAACAAATTAGAGTTTGAAGTAATATTTAAGGCACTACGTCAACAATACTTATAGCAATTAAGTATTACTTTTATTTATGACATAATTGATACTAAATGCAAAGATTTCAAATATCACTAAAATAACTTTATTCTTCGTCAATTATAACAAAGAATTTAATTTCTTTGAAAAAGAACGAAAGCATTTATTAATTTAATTAGTTATTAAAAGAGTAACGACACTAAAAAAGATACACGACAATATCTTAAAAATGCAAGAGAAGTTGATCAAGTATTAAAACAAGAAACGAAAAATGACATCTTAGCTAAAGAAGAAAGATAAAATATATCTTTTTACGAAAAATTTTAAGACAAGAAAGTTAAGCAAGAAATTGAATCATATTAAAGTTGAATCGTTTCTCGTTAAAAAAACAAAAAAATTAGTCAATTACGAACTTGATTTACTTAAGAACGTCAAAGTATTTCTAGTATTTTATATTTTATTGTTAAAATCAACGAATTCAATTACGTCTCTATAGAACACATTTTATTTTCACTCACAAGAAGAGAAACAATATGAGGTTGAGAAAATTTTATAACAAAAATATCAAAAATATCTTATTAAGTGAAAAGAATATTTTATCTTCAAGAATACATAAAAGTCACTCAAGAATTAAAGAAATGTCTTGACAAACTACGACGATTTCGTTAGCGACAAAATCACTTATAAGAGTTGACAAAGCATTAAGAGACAAAAGAGCGATCAATGAAAAATCGATAATAGTATCGAACAAGATTTCGAACGTCTTTTTAGTACATTTGATCTCTTTTTTATTCTTTTTAATTTTTAGAATATTCTTCGACTTCGCATCACTTATATTTTTTAAACGACAAAATTAATGTTTTTTTTGTTTCGTCTTTCGCGCAATTCTTAGGCGCAATTCTGTTATTTTATCATTTAGCTTTTTAGTCTTTTAAATAGCTTTATTCATTTCTTGATAATTAGAAATCAAATCGCATTTTTAATTCTTTCGATAACACTTTTTACATTTGAGACATTTTTTATTTATTTGACAAAATATGTTGAATGCAACACAAATTCGACAAAAACGCATTGTAAGAAGAACGTACTTATAGCGACGATTAACAACGAAATTGCGACGTTGTTTAGTAATTAGCTTGATTAACATAATAAGAAAGAATAAATAATTTCGAAATAAAAATTCTTGAAGAGAAAAGATAATGTTACGAGTCGCATGTTAATAAATACTATTTGTCGCGCATCGCTTTTCACAAGATAATTAAAAAGAGAAGATCTATTAACAAAATTAAAATAATTAAGTTAACTTGACTCTTAAGTATTTTAAATTTCGAATTAAGATAATTGAAATAATTAAGATTTTAAACATCTTAAACATTTTGAATCTTAAATGATAAAAAAGTATATAGCTTTCGAACGCAACTTTTTTATGAATCGTGTTCAATTTATCTTAAGTCTTTACTTATTGTTACTTTAGTTCATTGAATCACTTGTGAAAATTTATTAAACATAAGATTGCCTATAGTTGCAATTCTTATTATCAAATGATTGCTTGCATTGTCTAAAGACGCTTACAAATCTCTTTAATAGCATAATTCACTCTAATATTTCTTACGAAAGTACTAGCGTAACAATAAGATGCATTGAACGCTCAACTTAATTTATTCGATTACGTAACATTACGTAACGCGCTAATTAAATTAAGTTAACACAAGAATTTACGCTAATTATATACGATTAGCGTGAATTTTGCGCTAACTTAATCAAGTTAACGCATAAATAAGATAAAATAAAATAAGCAAATGCTAATGCGACGAAGTTAGCTTAAATTTTTAACATTAACTTGACGAAATTCGATTCTAAGATCGAATTCGCGTCTTAATTCTAACTTAATTCTACAAGATTCAAAAGAATAAATTAAGTTAAAAAAAATGTTCGATTTGATTTAACGATCACACTAATAATAATTGAATAATAATTGTTCTTTAGATAATGTTAATATTGCTTAAAGTTAATAACAATAATAAGCAACTTTTAATTGTAAATCTTGTATTAAGTCTTTGCAATTTTTTTTAAATAGAATATTATTAAATATTATATTATTTAATTGATTTTTCTTATAAAATAAACTAGTTGCAACAAAATTATTGCAATTGCAAATTTCGAAATATTTGTTTTAACGCAAATATAATTTTTTAAATTAAAATAAATTAGTATAGATGTTTACGTAAAGACTATAATAAGTTTTCGAAAAATTAAAATAATATTTTTGTCAAATACAAAAAGATTATTTTGTTTATTTTGTTTGTTATTTTTTAGAAATTTTGTTAAAATTTAAGTAATTTTTGTATAATATTTTACAAATTGTTGATAAAAGTTTGCAAAACTTAAGAATATTTAAAGCTTACATAAAGTAATAAACTAAAATTATATTTTAATAAAGTTGATTTATTGTAAATTTATTAATACGTTATAATTGCTTATAATATATTTTAGAAATTTAATCAAGATTATTATAAAAAAGTATTTAAATAATTTTGCGTAAAGCTTGTAGAAATATAATTAATTAAGTATTTAATATACGCAATTTTAATATTTCTCTTATATCTTAAAGTAAATTAGAATGTTATTAAGATAAATTATACAAAGATAATTTATTAAATTTTTTAAGACTTTGTTAATTAAGATTTGAAAAATATTTAATGCGTTTATTAATTTAAACAACATTATTATATATTTAAAGTATTTATTTATATTTAAAAGATTGTCTTTTACTTATTGTTGTAACAAATTTAAATTCAATAATAAATATTTTTTAAATTTAATTTTGTAAAGTACGCAATGCTTATTAGACAATTTAGCGTCTTTTTTATAAAAGAAAGAAAACATTAATTTTTAATTGTAATTACATTAAGATTGCAATAATTAATATATAATTTTAGATTTTTATTGCTCTTTAATACAAACAATATTAATATCTTAATTTAATTAATCGATTTGCAAATTCTATCTAAAATTAAGTTCTTTAAAAGATAATTATATAGAACAATTAGCTTTTATTCGAACAAAATATATAATAAATTATAAGACGATTTCTTTTTAGAAAGCAAATCAATTTTATAATTTTTTTTTGTGCTTAGAAAAAGTAAATGCATATTTTAAATCAAAAATATTATTATAATTCTAAATGTTCTTAAATATAATGCGTATTGTTAATATTTTATTAACGTTAAAATTGCAACAAATTACAGCAAATATTAAAATTTGTTCTTCGAATTTTAAAAAATTCTTCGAGAATTTAATAACAATGATATTTTTTGTAAGTTAATAACGTCAAATTAGTATATATTAATCGACGTAAAAATTAGCTTTTATTATTTAGAAAAAATCGACTATAATATTGTGTGCAATTTTATTAAATATAATGTAATCGTTAAATCGAATCAAACATTTTTTTAACTTGATTTAATCTCTTAAATCTTGTAGAATTAAGTTAGAATTAAGATGCGAACTCAACTTTAGAATTAAATTTCGTTAAATTAATGTCAAAAACTTAAGCTAACTTCGTCGCATTAGTATTCGCTTATCTTATCTTATTTTATTTATGCGCTAATTCGATTAAGCTAGCGCAAAATTCACGTTAGTCGCATATAATTAGCGTAAATTCTTGTGTTAACTTAATCGAGTTAGCGCGTTACGTGACGTTATGTAATCGAATAAGTTAAGTTAAACGTTTAACGCATCTTATGCGTTCGATTCACTTGATTAAGTTAGAACTTTTGCTCGATCTTAGAATTAAAATTGAGCAAATCAATTTGTTCGAATTAAAACTTAATTTGTCAATTACGTTAATCAAATATATAGAAAACTTGTTTTAATATATATTTTTATTTTTTATTATTGCGAATTTTAATATTTGCGATATAGAATTTTACAAATTAAGTTTTCTAAATTGTTAAAGTTTTTGCGTTAATTATAATTTATTTGATTTTCTTTAAATATTATATTTTTGCAAGACGTTTATTAATATAATTAATATAAGCGTCTTTGTTAAGAAGATTTCTTTATTTATATTATTTTTTGTCAACAAATATTAATAACTTTGTAAAAAGAATTTTTGTTTTATATTTTGGATTTGCAATTGCAATTACAATTCTTGCAAACTTATTTAATCTTTCGAATTGTCGAAAATATCTTTAATAAAAAGATGTAATAAAAATATTTTTAAAATATTTGTTTCGAAACTTTTTTAAGAATTATTAATTATATTAACTTGCGAATTGTTTTTATGTGATGTTAGTTCTTAATGATTAACGAATACGTCATTAGTGTTAAGTTATCGTAGTGGCGATTTGACATCGTACAAAGTTTTCTCTTTAAGAATTCTTTCTTAAAATTTTCACGAATTAATGTTTTTTTGAATTTCAATTCTACATACTACGTAGTCTCGTCTTTAGTGCGTTAATGTAACGACGTTTTGTCACACGTTCGTATACAATCTTATAGTATTAATTCGTCTCAATTTTTATAAGCGATTGTTTAATAAGATGATCAATTCAACACGCAATACAAGACGAAATTTAAAGACGAACGAAAAACAAGCGACGTCTTAGCGCTCTCAAAGCGACGAAAGTGCGAATAATTAACTTGTCTTCAACAATATTACGAAAATTTACATCACATCATAAGAAGAAGCCTTGCAAAGTAACGACGTTACACAATTGTCACAATTTGACGAAAACATCAATTACGAAAAGCTTTTAGTTGAAGAGAAAGCAAAAAAACATAGACTTCAAACGAAGCGAGAGCTTCGCATCGCTTAAGCAAGAAACAAATTTCTCTTAAAGTCGTTTTATGAGAACGAAATTAAAGCGACGAATTCGTGTCGTTTACGCGAAGATCACTTCGATAACGAAATCAACGAATTAGCATTAAAGAGATAGCGCTTCGTTCGTTTCATAAAATCGACTTAGTTAGATCTTTACTACGAAAAGAACTTCAAAGAATGAAAGAATTAAATTCGAAATGCAAAAAATTTCTTCGAAATCAATGAAAATTAATTTTCGACGAAGAACTCAAAAATTCGTTGAGCTCAACAATATCTTCGCGATACGTCGACGATGCGATAAGAAAATCATAAGAACAAACGAACGAACAAAATAAAAAAGTAAAATTGAGAACAATTCGCATAATACTTGATTAATCTTATTAAAAATTTAAAAAATTGTTGTCTTGTCTTCTCTCGCAACTACGAGAAAATCAAGCAAAGTCAATTTTAAAGCGTCAACGACTTCGTAGTTTACATTGAGACATTAAAGACGAATCTTAACGAATACATTAAACGTTAACGACGTAATCATTTCTTGCATCGTCTAAGAAGAAATCTTCGTAAAAAGATCAACAATGTAACTTAAATTCTTAAAACGAAAAGCGCTCTTATTGCGCTAACATAACGCATAAAGAGCGTTCTACTTTCTCGATTCGATGTTAAAAATAAAATCTTAAATCTTAAATCGTTTTTAAGATTACGCAATAACTCTAAAGAAAGTTCGTATAATTATAGATCGAAAAAAACTACGTTAACAACTAAGATTCGCGATATATTAACGACGAAAAGTTGTTAAGAAAGTACGACGAAACTTTCTTTGCGTAACTTTAACAAAGCTAGCTCGAATGTGCGAGAAAAGCGCATTTATTACAATTGTGACGAAAAAGAATATATCTAGAGAAAATGTTTTAGATTTGTCAAAGACAATTCGCAAGTCAATGTAATTAACAACTCTTAAAAGAGCTTCGAAACAAACGTTTCGAAAACGTCGTTGTTACGTCTTTTTATTAAAGAGATTTTCGACGATTCGAAAAATTAAATGAGTTCGCAAGAATTGTAATTGCAATTGCGAATTAAAAACATAAGACAAAAACTCTTTTTGCAAAGCTATTAATATTTGTTGACAAAAAGTGACACAAACGAAGAGATCTTCTTAATAAGAACATTTATATCAATTGTATTAACGAACGTCTTGCGAAGACGTAATACTTGAAGAAAATCGAATAACTCGTAATTGAAGCGAAAGCTTTTACAATTTAAAAGACTTAATTTGTGAAATTCTACATCGCAAAAATCAAGATTCGCGACAATAAAAAATAAGAATATATATCGAAACAAGTTTTTTATGCATTTAATAAGATCGCATACAACATTATTATCGATTTTCTCTAAATAATAAAAGTTAATTTCTACGTCAATTAATATACGCTAACTTGACGCTACTTAATCGCGAAGAATATCATTGTCGTTAAGTTTTCGAAGAATTTTTTAAAATTTAAAAAATAGATTTTTATGTTTGCTCTTGTTTGTTGCGATCTTGACGTCGACGAAACGTTCGCAATGCGCATTATACTTAAGAACATTTAGAACTACGACGATGTCTTCGACTTAAAAAATGCATTCATTTTTCTTAAGTACGAAAAGAAAAATCGTGAAATCGATTTGCTATCTAAAAAGAAATCGTCTTATAATTCGTTATACACTTTGTTCGAACAAGAATTGATTATTCTACATAATTATCTTTTGAAGAACTTGACTCTAAATAAGATTCGCGAATCGATTAGTTAAATTAAGACATTAATATTATTTATGTTAAAGAGCGATAAAAATCTAAAATTATGCGTTGATTATCGCGATCTTAATGCGATCACAATTAAGAATTGATGTCTTTTTTCTCTTATAAAGAAGACGCTAAATCGTCTAATGAGCGTCGCGTACTTTACGAAATTAGATTTGAAAAACGCTTATTATTGAATTTGAATTCGTTAAGACGATAAGTGAAAAACAATCTTTCGAACACGATATAAACACTTCGAATACGCAATAATGTCGTTTGAATTAACGAATGCATCGACTATCTTTCAAGTCTTAATTAACAAAGATTTAAGAGATTTGATAAATCATCTTTGTGTAATTTATCTTAATAACATCCTAATCTACTTTAAGACATAAGAGAAGCACTAAAATTGCGTACGTTAGATTCTTAATAAATTACGTTTTTATAAGCTTTACGCAAAGTTATTTAAATGCTTTTTCTTAACAATCTTAATTAAATTTCTAGAATATATTATAAGTAATCATGACGTATTAATGAATTTACGACGAGTCGATTTCATTAAAACATAATTTTAGCTCATTACTTTATGCGAGCTTCAAGTATTCTTGAGTTTCGCAAACTTTTATCAATAATTTGTGAAATACTATGCAAAGATCATTTGAGCTTTGACGAAGCTTCTAAAGAGCAACAAGCAAGACAAACAAAATGATCTTTTTGTATTTAACAAGAATGTTATCTTGATTTTTCGAAAGCTCATTATGATCTTTACGCAAACGCCTATACTAATTCACTTTAATTTAAAAAATCACATTCGCGTTAAAATAAACGCTTCGAAATTCGCAATTGCGACAATTTTGTCGCAATTAGTTTATTTTATGAGAAAAATCAATTAAACGACGTGACATTCGATGATATTCCATTTAAGAAAGATAATTTTTACGAAGATTCGAAACAAAACTTACGATTAAAAGTTGCTCGTTATCGTTATTAACTTCAAGCAATATTGACACTATTTGAAGAATAGTTACTACTTAATTATTGTATTGATAAATCACAATAATCTACGATATTTTATGAAGATAACGACGCTAAATCGTCGTTAATTTAGATGAGCACTTTCGCTAGCGAAATACGACTTCGAGATCAAATATCGCACGAGAAAAACAAATTTAATTAACGAATTCTCTCGACATCTCGATTACGAGAACGAACTAAATAATGAAATTTGTTTATCTACGTTTCAAAATAAGCTAAAGAACATCATTATCGTTGCTATTGAAATAACATCAATACTCACGAGAGACGTTCGCTAGGCGCTAACATCGCAAAGTGAAAACGAACTCGAAATTCAAGTATCTAAAATCGAAAAAAAATTTGACATCAAATTTCTTAATAAAAATGCTTTAAATAAAGAAAATACAATTAATAAATTTAAAGAGAAAGAAGTTGCAAACACAATTCAAAGCGCGATAACTTAACAATTGCGTCGCAACGACGTTCGCATCGCGTACGCCAAGAAGAACAACTTAAAAGCTCTCTCATTTTTGTTGTTATTCAAAATAGAAAAGCTACAAGAGAAAAACTCTATAGCGCTCAAGATTAAGAAGTCATTAACGTCGCAAATCTTGAGTCAAATTTGTGCGAAAAAAGATTAATTAATTTACAAAGAAATAATGTTCTTCTTTCATATTGTTTTGATTTTTGACGAGACATTACTAAAGAGCGAGTTGCTACGTTTGCATTATAATGACGCTTTAACAAAACACTTTAAAATTAAAAAAATACGCATTCTTATAAGTAGAAAGTTCTATTAATTAAAAATGATCGCAAATATTAATACATATATTAAAGATTGCAACGTTTGTTAACGAAATAAAATTTCGCATTATTGTCTTTACAAGAAGTTGACGTCGCTCTCTATTCTCGTTCGATTATAAATCGAAATTTCGATGAACTTTATAACGAAGTTGTTTGCTAGTCGTTGCAAAAATGATGTATTTAACGCAATTTTAATAATGATCGATCGATACTCTAAAATGTCTCTATACATTCTCGTTAAATCTATATAATTGACGAAAGATTTAATTAACATTTTATTCGAAAAGATGTTGCTTATTTATCTCGAAATTCGTGAAATTGTTTTTGATCATAAATTGCTAATTTGCGATATATTATTGCATACGCATTAAACGAAAGCTAAGTATTGCTTTTCACTCTTAGATTAATGAGTAAATCGAAAGACAAAATTAGACGTTGAAACACTATTTGCGTTGCTATTGCAATTATAAATAAGACAATTAAGATTTGCTACTAGCTCTAGTTCAATATATTTACAATAGCGCATCGCATGCGTCGATTAAATTGTTATTTTTCGAATTAATATTTAAATTTGTTGCAAATTTTTAATTCAATTAAGACGACAAAAATTGTTTAGACGTTCTTATTATTCGAGAGCGAATTCAATCTTTGTGAGACAAACGCGATCGATTAATAACTCGTCTATAGATTGCGCAACAAACGCAAATTCGAAATTATGATAAAAAGACTACTTCAAAAAGATATTAAATCGATGACGAAGTCATACTTTCTATCAAAAATCTCTTAGACGTTCGCTTAAAGAAGAAGCTATTTTACAAGTTTACAAGATTGTTCGAGATTAAGAACATGATTAACTCGCAAACGTATCGTTTGCGTCTTCTCGTTAAATGACGCATTTATTTCGTTTTTTATGTTTTATTATTGAAATCATATTATCGTAACTTAAATATCGTCGCTTCAAAGAACATAATATTGATCGACAAGAATAAGAAGTAAGAAGTGAAAGATATTCTTAATCATAAATCAAAATATAGCAATTCTTGATATCTTGTTCGATAAAAAGAATTTTTATCATGTGAAAATAATTAAATATTAAGAAATTATCTCGCGAATGCGAGGCAAAAGCTTAAGAAGTACGATGTGCGTAAGTTTCTCAAAAGATTAATTGCGAAGATAAAAAAATCAAAACTTCATGTTCGTAAAAAGAATTTCGACGATAAGAAGTAAAATTTGATGCTATTATATACACTTAAGGCATAGCAATAACACAAGTGATGCGTATAAATAATATTATGATTTTCTTAACAAGTTAATTAAATATTAAGAGCTATGAAAATGCGACATAAAATGCATTCAAATCTAATTGCTTTCGTCACTTAATCTTCGTCAATAAAGAGCTCTCGCATGCGCTTTATTTAATGCAAGATTTAGCATTTTATCTACAATTAACTATGTGTGTCTTTCTTAATTAATTTTTCAATTGTTGTTACTCAATTGTCTTCGATGATGCACGAACGTTGCAAAAATAAATCGTCAATAACGAGAATAAGAAACGCAATCTTCTAGAACGTAATCAATTTCATTGCTTCAAACATGATAAAAGCATATCTTAAATAATAATCTTTTAAGTATAAATTCTACGTAGAGATTGCGAAGATGTGATGTTCACGAGAAAATGTAAATGAAATTCGATTTTCTAATTGTTAACTTTCATATTATTAAACAAGAAAGTTGCTTACTTTAAATACTTTTATTTGATAACAAGCAATTCGACATATTTGAATCAAACATATAAACTATCGAAACAATTATAGTATACGAGAAGAGTTTTGTCTAGACATTTACGTCGCTCTTTCTTAAAGAAATCTAATTAATAAGAACGAGACGAATGATGTTGTTCTCAACGAAGTCATTAAATTACGCAAAATTTACAAACTCTTAAGTTTGTCGTTTGCAACAATATTGTTAAATACGAACTTATCGTTCTCGTTTAGCTTCTTCAAAGAAAGAGCATCGAGATTTGCTCTATAACGCATTATGTCGAATATCTTTTACTAAATATCGCATAGACGATTTAGCTTAACATTAATGTTAGCTAGAAAATTCTCGTAAGTCGAACGCGAAATCGATTTGTTTTTTCGCTATTATGCGTATATGACAATGAGACAACGTCGCATTCGCAAAACGAATGCGATTTAATTAATTTTAGCATCGTTTTTGATTCGTATACTAAACTCTAGCAAAATGTTGACTCGCTTAATATATTGAGTGACAATAAGAACACATTGACGAGTTAAATTAAAATATAAAAGTATATAGATAACTTATGATTTTGCGCTTTAAAACGCAATATTTATAACGAATATTTTTTCGTTTAATACATTACATGTTATTAGATTGCAAAGCAAACAAAAGTTGAACACGTATTTGATAATTGACATTTTTGTCAATGCGAACGAGACATCGCAAGCAATAGAAACGAAAAAATAAGAAACGTTGCGTTTGCGCGCAAACGAGAAAAGCAAAGAAAGTTATTTCGATTAATATTGTTGTTTTTATTAATTTTACTTACAACAAAATCTCGCTAAAGCATCGCTTACGTAGTTGATTCGCTACTACAATAACGAAAAATTAATAAAAACTTACAATTATTTTTATCGAAAAAAGATTACGATACGTCAAAATAACTAAGAAAATTTACATTAAATACAAGATTTATGCGCAACATTGTCGTTAACATTAGAACGACTCAAAGAACGTCGCATTTATTTATTAACTATAAATCGAAAAGTAATATAAAAAGAGAGAAATTATAATAGTGCTATTGATAAATATCACTTGCGAATCAATTGCGTTAACTTGATTAAATTAAACAAAGAAAATCGAAATAATTTATTTAAATGATAAGTTAAACTAAATTTAGAGTTCATAAGATTTAAATGAATTCGCAATACATTATTGTCAAGTATTTGTTGCGATAACGACGCAACGACATAGCGATTAAAAACATATTTGCGCTTTGAAACAAAAGAACAAAAGATCTTTTCGTTCGTCGATCTAAAGTTAACACACGATAAGACGTTTGAAACGAGCAACATAGAGTCTCACAATAGTACACGAGAGAAGTTATCGTCGCTTCTCAACTTTTTCTCGAATGTCTAAAAAAAATGAAGAAAAAAATCAAAAAATCACTTTTATAGACGCTTCGAAACCTTAACAAAAAAATATATGAACTAAAAAATGCGTCGCACATGAAGATATAAAATATTGCTTATTATCTAATTAAATCTTAGAAAATTTTAAAAAGAACTCGATAAGAGATCGACGTAATCGCGCAAACAAAACGTCGTCATAACACATTAATCTTAAGAATTAAAATTCAAAAGAAAGAGACAATTGTAATGTTAGCTTTTAATGATTAACAAACACGCCATTAGTGCCAAGTTATCGTAGTGGCGACTTGACATCGTGCAAAGTTTTCTTTCTAAGAATTCTCTCTTAGAATTCTCACGAATTAATGTCTCTTTGAATTGCAATTCTACATACTACGTAGTCTCGTCTTTAGTGCGCCAATGTAGCGACGTCTTATCACACGTTCGTACACAACCTTACACTTTAACAAGTTTAAAATATTTTCTTTAAATATTTTCTTTCTTGTTACAATTGTAACAAATACGCTTTTCTTATATATTCGAACTAATTTTATTAAAGTTATATAATAAAAGCTTTATTGTGCTTTTTTAACAATTTTTTGTTATTAAGATATTGCAAGTCTTAGTTATTAATATAATTTTTTTCGATTTATAATTATACAAATTCTTTTTAAAGTTATTGCGTAATTTTGAGAACAATTTTTAGTTTAAAATTTTGTTCTTAATATTAAATCGAAAGAATAAAGCGTTTTTTATATATTGTATTAGCGCCACAAAAACGTCTCTTATCTCGAAAATTTAAGTTATGTTATTAATTGTTTTACAAAGATTTCTTCTTAAACAATACAAAAAATAATTACGTTATTAATATTTAATACATTTGTTAAGATTTGTCTTTAATATCTTAATATAAGTTACAAAGTTATTAGTATTTTAAAATTAACTTTGCTTAATTCTCTTATACTTGCGAGAGAAAACAAAACAATAATTTTTTAAATTTTTAATAAAATTAATTAAATATTGTGCGAATTATTTTTAATTTTACTTCTTTATCTTGTTTATTCGCTTGTTTTTATAATTTTCTTATTGCGTTATTAACGTATCGCGAAGATATTATTGAATTTAGCAAATCTTTAAGTTTTTTGTTAAAAATCAATCTTTATTAATTTCGAAGAAATTTTTTATATTTCGAGTTTAATTCTTTTATTCTTTAAAATTCTTTGTGTAATTAAATTAATCGTTGGGTCAAATTATGATATCATCTCTCTAATTCGATTCGACGCCAAGATCGAGTCGTAACGATTTTTTGAAATCGAATCGCTTAAAGTAGTTTAGCGCGAAGCGCGCTAAACTACTTATAGTAATCGACTAAACTACTTTGAGCGATTCGATTCTTCGAATTTTTTTGAACTCAAGTCTTGGCATTTGCACGTGACATTTCCGGATTAGTGCGACTAGTTTATTTGTAATAAAGATCTAATTAAGTCGATTTTATAAAATAAGCAAAGCGCTATCTCTTTAATATTAATTTGCTAATTTTGTTATCGAAGTAATCTTTGCGTAAACGACGCAAAATTGTTGTTTTAATTTTGTTTTTACAAAGTAACTTTAAAAGAAGTTTGTTTTTTGCTTAAGCAATACAAAGTTCTTGCTTTATTTAAAGTTTATGCTTTTTTGCTTTTTCTTTAATTAGAAACTTTTTGTAATCGATATTTTTGTCGAATTGTAATAATTGTATAACGTTATTACTTTGCAAGACTTTTTCTTGTAATATAATATAAATTTTTATAATATTGTTGAAGACAAGTTAATTATTCGCATTCTTGTTGCTTTAAAAGTGCTAAAACATTGTTTATTTCTTGTTTGTCTTTAAATTTCGTCTTGTATTGCGTATCGAATTAATTATTTTGTTAAATAATCGTTTATAAAGATTGCAACAAGTTAATATTGTAAGATTATATACAAACGTATAATAAGACGTTGTTATATCGATGCACTAAAGACGAGATTACGTAATATGTAGAATTGCAATTTAGAGAGATATTAATTTGTAAGAATTTTGAGAGAGAATTCTCAAGAAGAAAATTTTGTACGATGTTAAGTCGTTACTACGATAACTTGACATTGATAACGTGTTCGTTAATTATTAAGAACTAGCATTACACTCAAAAACAAAGATCGACTTAAACTTCTTACATGTCAACGAACTTTGCAATTTCTATAGCTCTAGTAATTCGTAATCAAAACTTATAAGCAAAGTAGTTTTAAAAGCGCATAGTATCTAGAGTAATAATTGATTAATTTTATATGTTTTAATAGCGAAATGCGAAAGTTGACCAAAATTATCTTGCCAGAAGTTGGGGTCGGGGATCTAAAAATAAGGCCAAGGATTCGCAAGCGTTATGATCGCGATAAAGGCTCAGCGCCTATCTTGGCTATGCCGCATTACCATTGGGGTCAATGACGCCAGCCTCGTTAGGCAGCATTGCTTTGACACATTGTCAGAGGGAGGGGTTATATAGGAGCCTTCTGCTTCCTGCTCTTTCCTAGTCTTATAGCCACCTAAAGTAATGCGCTGATTGCCGCATACAGTGTTCGTGTGGATTGTGTGTGTAGACCTCGCGTCAGCGTGCTGTATTTCGCTTGGAATCTCTCAGACTTGGTCATCGTATCGAAGTCCCAGAGGCTGAAGACAGCATGTGTGTTTTGAATACGCTTGCTGTATAGACGGTATATAATTGGCCGACGGCGAGTAGTAGTAAAGCTAACAATGCAAGCAGGTGCCTCACCAGCAACGAACGCGAGGTGTAAGACGTGTCTTCCATCAGCCTTGCGAAAAGATCAATACTAAGACTTTCCCTCTTACTTTACCATCGGATCCTCCATCTCAACATGCCCGATCCCTTCGCCACTCTTCCAGCGCCTTTACCTCTCATCATCATGGAGGCCATTGAAGACCTGCCGACAGTCCATAACCTGCTGTTTGCATCACCAGCTGCGAGCTATTATTTCGAACAATACTATGTAGAGGTCACGGAGGCTATACTTTCCAACTATGAACCAGAGCTGCAGCAATTGCTCCGAGCAATGATTTCCTGTCGGTCGAACGCCACAGGCAGAAGTGATGAGCTTGCATCTCCCAAGATTCTCAGAAATTTCCTGATGAGCAATCTCTTAAGACGCATGCCCTGGTTTGGCACCTGCCATGTTACATCGCTCTCAAAAGCAACGACATCGTCACAGGTAATTCGAGGCCATATCACTTCCGCCCCGGTCATCCGTCAGGCGTCTGCGTTGTTTTTCCAATCGAAGGGCCAAGAGCTACCTTCTTAGTCAGTCTTATAAATGCCCGAGAAAACACCCGAGGGTGCTACCGGCGGGTCGACCTTGTGTGTCGTTGAGGTGCAGTGAGCCTTCGTGGATCGAGGAACTCCCAGTTCATCGAGCCCTGTGGCGCTTGCAATTACACTTCGATCTTCTTGAAATCACCCAATCTCGCGCCAATGATGGCGATCAGGTGTACGATTTGCTGAGGAGGGAAGGGCCACATCGCGTTTGGTCCTGGCAGTCGATTAATCTGGATAGCCTCGGATCGATAGATGAAGGGGCCCTGTCAGCATCATTGATACCTGCTTGGCAGGCTGATGAAATGAACGATGTATACAATCTTCTTTCCCAGTTCAGAAATGGGGCAAGACCTCAAGTCGCCGAGCTACCGCACCTAATGAAAGTCCCAATTACTATGCTAAGATCTTGGCCTGCTCTCCTATCCAGTCCGGACTCCAACACTGCAGTATCCAATCGGAACCAAGCTCCGCACCACCTAGAAGAAGAAGCGCCAGCCGAGTGGTTTTTCCAGATCCATATGCAGCATATACCGTGGTCACCGCCTGGCAAATTCAGCTTTAAATATTTTCGCCGGCAGAATTGTAACAAGCATGATATTGGCCCCTGTTTCGGGCCGGCAATTGAGTGAGTCAATACGAGCGGAGGTGAGCAGAGTATAAGGTGAAAAAGCGTTTTCTGTGCTGCACATCCACGAATGCCATTCTATAAAGAATTCGGTGTTGGTTGGCCTATCGCTGTGATTTGTTTCAGTAATCTTTCCAAACCCTGATATCACGAACGAAAAGCAAGGGTTTTAACAAAGGGAACTGCCCAGATCGGCTTTACAAAGCCTGCAATAATGGACTCTTCGATCTTAGGATATTCAGTCGCAGAGACGTCACAAACGCAATCGCTGGCGCTACAGTGTCGAGTCCATCGGTAGCATTGCCATCGCAACATTCGCCAAGAATAATTTCCCTTCGAAGGATTACGAAACGGTCTGGCTACTTAGATGCTAAGCAGGCGTCGTGCAAAGCACATATATTTAGGGAGCCTTGGCTAAAGTACCTTCAACTTTTCCAAAACCACTTCTACTATCCCAAACCCACGTTTTACAAGCGGGGAGCGAGCCCCCCCCCCACCAAAAAAGCATACATCTAGCCACTCATCTAAGCGTCCAACCAAACCTAACTAAAGCTTCCAAACGATATGCATCGACATCGAAGAAAACTGCGAGCGAAGAGACACGCAACTCAATTTCTTTCTCTGCCTCTCCATCCATAGCTTTCCAGCCCGTTTCTAGAGTTTACGCGTGTGGGCGAGTGAGGTAGGTGGAAGCGAGCAGTCTATTTTACTAATGGAAATGATGTTTTCTTCTCGATTCTTTGGGCTTGGGAAGGCAGACGCAGAGTTTGGGTCTTTGTCGGTTGCGTGGGGATTGGAATATGGGCTTGGGGGATGGTGACCGTGGGTTTGGGGTCGTGGAAGGGGGTTTGGACTACGGGCTCACTGTGTTTGTTGGGAAGGGGGAAAGCAGGTTGATATTTATGTTTAGGCATCAGGATCGGCCATCATTGTCAGGCCTTTCGCTGCGTTCGTCGTGGGGAGGGGATGGTTGCATGGTTTGGACCTTGCGGATGGGGAGGGGCGGGACGGTAGAGCCTGATGGCAGCCTGACGCAGTGATTGTGTATATAGATGGACGATACGTCTAAGTTCTAGCCTGGAGTCTTATGATAATGAATTCTTCATAGTCGGTAATTCCACCCCCGTTGAGACGGAGAAGTAGGAGACTGGCCATGGATTGGGTTATACGGTACGACCTTACGTCAGGCACGGCGATGGGACATATCTAGGAGCGATGTTGGGGGAGTTGGATGATAGTTTGGATTAAGTGACGGTGAGCATGACAGAGAGAGGTGCTGAACTATGCAGTGCACGAAGGGTAGGTGGGATGCGTGAGATGTTCCTTATGATTTACAGCTTGTTGCTGAGTCTAGACTCTTAGTTCGATGAGTAGTGAGCCCGTAGACCTGCTCTTCCATGCACGACCATATCATCGCTGCTATGCACCGCCCTAAGCACTCATTGCCACAGCTTCGTCCTCATATAACAAGATCCACCCTTTAACCGCGACCCACTTGTCGACCCTCTCCACAAGCCCCTTCGCCTTCTCCTCTCCCGTCTCCCAACTGAACGCCTCCACGAACTGCTTCTCGGACTTGTCAAGCAGCAGCATCACCGGCCCTCCACCGCTGTCTGCAATCGAAGCCACTGCGAATTTTGGGAGTCAGCAATGCGTCTGTGCGTCGGAGTGTGCGAAGCCTAGAGCGAACACACTTTGCCTCTGAGACTCGCTCCAGGGCCCTCGAACGCTCGCATGAGGGCAGAAAGGTTGGTGTACTCACTCTCACTAATCTCCCCCTTCCACCCCTCTTCCCTCGCCACCATCTTCGCTCCCCACTTCCTCTCGCGCCGCCTCCCCTCCTTCCCGACCTTCTTCTCCGCAGCGCTAAGCATCCTAAGCGCGACCATGACCTGAACTTGCAGCGCCATCGCGTCGTGGCCGTCGGCGGTCCCGCAAAAGGCGTGGACAGCGGGGTCAAATAGGCTGTGGAGAGCGCCCATGGCTTCGGCTGCGGCGTCGACACAGGCGTCGCGGTGGCGGTCTGGAGGAGGGTGGCGTGCGGAGGTAGAGCTACGGGTGAAGGGGATATTTTAGTGGTGGTGTGGGGATGAACGGGTTGATGAGGGATGGGGCTTGCTTACCAGGTTGAAGTTCGCAGAGGGGGGTGAGGGCGATCGAGGGACCGGTGCTTGACGACATGGTGCTTGCTGGAAACACGACGCGGCGTTAATACGGGAAGGAGTCAAGGAGATAGGTGGCTTACCAGCATTTAGGCGTGCAAGATGTGGTAGTTGTTATGATGTTGAGGTAGAAGGGAGGGAAGAAAATTAGATGTGATGGGGAGTGATACCTCACAGGGAGAATGTTCCGGAGCCAGCTCATTGCCGCGGTGACAGCCCTGTGCTTTTGGAAAGGGTTTGGCCCGGGAGATTACAAACAAGTAAATAGACGCACGCAGCGAGATGGTATTTGTTATGCGTGTAGGGTAGGATATATAATATAACAGACAATGGAAAATCATAGCATGTCTGAATAGCGAGTTTGGGAAACAGATCCAACGGAAACGCGTGACAACGTGTTTTCGTCAATATCCAGAGCTGAAAGGCTATCAGAATCATGTGTTTCTCGAAGGAAGGAAGAAGTATTCTCAGAAGCGCTGAAGACTTGGGGAACTTATTTCTTCTGCTTCCTGGTGTGATGGAAAGCCCGCAAAAGCTTTGTTCGGGACCTATCACTGTAGGCCGTTTGGCCCCATTTCTGGCGTAGCACCCTCCTCACCGTCGATATCGACAGCGGTACTGACCTCCACAAAGTCTTCGAGCTCCTCACTCACCGTCTTAAGCTTCTCTTTGACACTCGCCACTGCTTCGTGCCCTACAATGTGCCTAGCTGGCGGATTCTCATGGCCTCCAATGGCCGTGATCGCGTGGACAGTTTCAGCCAGCATTGCCGAAGTCATCTGTGGCGGAAGCTGTGGATACAAGGATACTGTCCCACTCGAAGATAGCGTAGACTGGCTCTGTTCCCCGTTTGCTGTGCCGTCGCGATACTCTATCCGGTCCAGAAGGTTCCCGATGATGCTTCGACACAACGGTGCAGGATTACTCTCTGGAGTGTACTGGGGAAGTTCTGGAGCAGCGTTAATCTTGTTAGTCAGAACATTGACTTCCATGTGGGTCTGGATGATGGTCATCTTGATGTTGAAGGGAGCAACTTCGTAGGCGAGACTCTAGCAGACATCAGCAGCGCTATGCAAGCACCAAGGATACCAACATCGCAGAATCCTTCGAGAGCCCATCCGGAAGCGCAATACATCCCCAACCCGGGAGTTCCGAGATGGCCCGCTAAAGCTGCTCTCAGTCATCATTCACAAAATGGCAGCTTCTTTGACATACTGATACTGGCCAGGACTATGATATGACCGGACCCTTTCGCTCTCATGAAAGGCAGTACGGCTTTGATGACATTGACAGGTCCGAAGAAGTTGGTGTCGAATTGGTTCCGCGTCAAGGTTTGGGTCACTTGGGAAACGCCCAGCTCTTCGACTGCTCCAATAACCGCTTATATCGAACGTCAGTATCGAGACCTGACATCGATCTTATCAAGAATGAGCCAGCACCTTCGCTGGAGCAGCAGAACAGGACATCAATCCTGCCGAATATGTTGATGGCTCTCGCAACGGCCGCCTGACATTGCCCAAGGTTTCTGCTCATTCTGCTCAGCGAAGAGACCTTCTAGTAGTTCCAACAACGATCTGTCGCCCGGAAGGAACTAACCTACCTCGCATCAATCCTTACTTTCCTCAGCCTCTCTTCCCATCTCTGGGTTTCGGCATAGTCCCAAAGTGATAGCAATGCCTCGCGTTTTGGCTCGTCCTCAGGAGCTGTTAGTCTTGTGTCATCGCCCGCGACAACTAAGTCGCCATGTTTCAAAAGCTCTTGGGCAACAGCTAGGCCATTTGGGGAGGACGCTGAGGTGATGAACCAGACTCTTGGTCCGGCATGATTTGGGAACTGTGGGATAGACGCCGTGGGAGACGACGTCATAGTTTTCAGACCGTCATAGTGGTATCTAGGATGAGCAGCACACCCTCTCTGTTGTACCTGTAACCATATACGGAATACAGTCTTTGATAAGGTAACGAGAGCAGTGCGATATCGAATCAAACCATGCATGGACGGACATTACATAGCCGCGACAAGCGCCAAGATAAGCGCTGGAAACGCTGCACACTTCTAGTCTCTAGAGATACTCTGCCAGAATCTCTCAGGGATGAAGGGTCATCAAGGTTCATCAAGCTTTGACGCATTGAACTGGTCATATCCTTTTCATGCAGGCTCGGCAGCTGCTGCTCTTGATCTTCCTCTATTGGCTTCTAGATAGGAGATATCCTACGACACAGTCTTTACCAATCACTTTCAAGCGAGCTAGGGATATTCAGGAGGAGCAACGCTCCACTATATGGGCAATATATTTTAGTTGCCTCTGCCCCACCTGTTACTCGAAGTGAGAAATCATCGGCAGCGATGCTCATGTCATTTACTGGGAAAGAACGAATATGTTCACAGAAGCGACAGCCTTCAAATCCCCAACATTCCAGCCTACTTCCTCTTCTTCGCTTCTCCTTTCTTCTCCGCCCCGCTCGCCTTCCCTGCTTTCTCAACCTTCGCATCTGGCGGTGCCGACAGGGGTTTCGTCGCCAGCTTCTCCTCTACTCCCTCGTCGTCGCCTCCCTGCCCGAACTCGTTGACCCGCGTGTAGTCCACCTTATAGGCATAGCTTTGATATAGGTATACAAAGAAGATGACATCGTCGCGTAGAGTAGCGAGACGATGCAATGTGGGCATCTTGATGGTGAAGGCAAAGAGGTCGTCAATGAAGGTGTTGAGGAATTTGTAGGTCATGGCGCGGGCGGGCATGTGTGCGACGGACTGAGGAGTGGTGTTAGCATCCCTTCGAGCAGGAGAAATGAAAAGGTTTTGGTAGTGGAATCATGAGATAGAGCAGTATGAGAAGGCGGGAAGGTAGGGGTGATCCATACCTTGAGGCGGTAATTGATGTACAAGCTCGGAACCATCATCAAGAAGCCGTATGCGTACACACTGCCCACCAGCGTGGTAATCACGTAGCTATACCAGCTTTTGTGGCTGTCATAAACAAGACTATAGACGGCGTATGCGCCCAGTAGCGGCACAGCAACCATATACAAGTACTTGAAGGCGATTTGATCGTATTCCTGCGTCTTTTGCTCCGTCTCCGAGAGCTTGTGCTTGTCCTCGAAGGTCACTTTGTAAGGAAGCCAAGATCCTGCCTCGGCGGGCCGAACACGGACATCGACCATTTTTGTGATTTTCCAGGCTTCCAGGAGGATACCCATCCCTTGACCGAGGAGAATCATCCAGGAGGTACCGTCGCTGTTGTCCATCAAGTAAAGGAAGATGACGGTTTGCATAAAGACATTGGCGAGGATCGTGCGGACAGAGATGCCGACGTTGTCCTTCTTGTGGCGCCAATGTGACTGGAGAAAGATCAGGGTGAAAATTCTTGCAAGATGACGGTAGAGAGACTTACGATATCACTTTTGAAAGCCAGACCTTCGAAGATCATGTGTAGGATGCTGACAAAAGCCGTTGTGGAGAGAAGATAGATGTTGGTGTCGACCAGCACCCGCTTGAACTCCTCGAACTCACTGCCATCACCGGCTGCTGGCATTGGTCCAGTACCTGTAGCGGCGTTCCTCTGCGTCTGCTTGACACTGTCGTCCATAGTGGCATAGAGGTTGAACTTCCAGTTGGCTAGATTGTTAAGCTTGATATGCAACGGTAGCCTTGTCACAGTGTTGTTGAGCTCGGTCATATGATCTCTAAGCTGCCAGAAGGTGTTCGGAAATAGTATTGGGTAGTACCAGCTATGCTGCCCAGAAGCATCTCGAGCGCCTGTACCCTCCAAGACTACATACTGTCGAAGCGCCTGGTTGATGGTGGTGTAGCCCATGACTCCCGAGTCCGGTATGAACGATAAGGTGAAATTAGGGTGGTAGTAAGAAGCGAAGATCGGCCCTTGATCTGGCTCTTTCATAGCGACATCCTCGGAACCAGCTAGCAGATTCTTGGTCTTGTGGATCTTCTTTTTCGGCAAGACATGGTTGAGGGGGCGAGAGCAGTGGTAGGCTTTGGCCACATCGTAGTCCCTCGCAGTAGGGTCTAATGCAGCACCTTGCAAAGCAACGTAGAAGTGTGCCCACAGAGTACCGTTGTTCTGGACTTCCTTCGAAACTGTAAAGCTGGTCTCGATCTCTCGGTTCTCCTTCCAGTCCCCAATAGTGAAGCCCTTCTCCTCTAGCACCAAGGTTTCTGACTTCACAGACTTGAAAGCAGGCATCGCCACCGAAGGAGAGACATAGATGCTCAAGTCGATGGTACTGTTCGTTGGCCATATTGGCGCTATATTCTGCGGTATCGGGTTGTATTCTGCGCTTGAGGAGACGTCGTGCCGGTCACCGTATGTAGGAATCGTAGCTCCTGCGCCTGGTGTATCCGCAGTTTGCTTGCCCTTGCTAATGAATTGCGTCACAACAAATTGTGCGAGCAGGAAGATTCCGACGCCCTGGATGACGCTCTTGAACGTGGACTATCAAATGTCAGCATTGGAACAGTAGTACTGGCGAAGACCATTGAGTATGACCAGGTCTTACGGTTGTGGACGACTCCTGCTGCGCATTGTCGCCAGTCCTTGCTACTTGCGACATAGCAGTAGCGGCTTGTAGACTACAAGTTGTCCCGGAGTGGATTAAGGTATGGAGTACAATGGAGAAGTAAAGGATCAGATCTTGGCAGAGTCGCTGGCACATGCGGAAATGCTTAGGATACTTGGCGCATCTTTTTGGTTGTACTGCCGTGGCATCGGGTTATCGCTGTCTGTTCAATTCATCGTCATTGATTTACTTGTCTTCCAGTAAACCCGGGTTAGCACTCTGCCGAAGCATTGCACAAGTATGCAAGAGCCTCCGCGGTCGAAATGCTCTATGTCTACCCAAATATCACTTATGATATACGCCTCGCTATGCATTTAATCAAGCATGCTCCACCCCGGACCCACCCAGCAACCACTCCCTCCCCCCGCCCTCCCCCTCACTTATCCCCCCAATCCAACCTCATCCTTTCTTCACTAACCCTATACCCACCCAAACACCTCACCGCCTCCTCCG
>JAABUQ010000503.1_pt1 | contig 89836 bp, 71 predicted proteins | sample 5560001 | NCBI WGS metagenome assembly JAABUQ01 (sample SAMN10711888, study PRJNA513371) | rock metagenome | isolation source: Antarctica rocks | place: Antarctica: Victoria Land, Finger Mt nord | collected 2015-12-18
GCACATCCGCATCCTCCCCCTTCCTCAAAACAAACCCCCAGCTCCTCCCCACAACCAAACCCTAGCCCCTCCACACCACAAACCCCGACCAGGACTCATCATCGATGTCGACGCGCTCATCCCAGACGAGGCACGCACGTTTGCAAGGGACGAGGCGGAGGGGGAGATGGTGCTTGTGCTGCAGCGCCGCGATGGGCGGGGGGTGAGGCTGGGGTTGGAATGGCTGTGAGGGTGAGCTGAGAGGGGATGGATGGGCGAGGTGTACAGGTTATGGAGCCTACGGAGTGGGCAGGGTGGGTCTGGTGCTTCCTGGATTGGGGGCAAAGACTCCGGGATATCACCCAGCGTGGATGCAGAGGAAGGAGGGGGGTAGTCGGACGAGTATCTCACGGTTCGATATCCAGCTTACTGCATTCGGTTTTCACACGGAGATGCCACAGGACAAAGAGGGAAACCTGAATGGGGACTAGTGCGGATATGGCGATTGCAGCAACGTTTCCAAAAGCTTCCATTTTCACACTTGCTTGAGCTGACTCGCGCTGCCGCTTTCCTCTTCTGCTTTCTCTGCATACGCTTCCACTCTCCCAGCTGCTTCTTTTTTCCACCCCCTCTACACACCACCAATTCAAGCCCAGTGATCCCACTTCCAGACATAAAACTAGCCAGTCCCACTCCATTGAATTATGAGAAAGGGTCTTTTACTCTGGCACACAACACTAGATTTCATAATGGTATCGACAGCCAAGGCAACCAAGCACGCACACACATGCCCAAGCAACAAAAGGGGGTTTTTTCCAAGAAAGGCGCCCAAGCCCCAGCCAAGAGATCCGGAACGCCGTACGGTGCAGAATTGAGGAATACGAGCAAGCGTCGAAAAGGGCGAAAGAAGAGCAGGTAGGGCGCGATATGTACAGGTTTCGTTTTTTCGTCACTGGTTTCTTTGGTGGTGGGATGGGGTAGTCATGGCTTGGGTTTTTTGGTTTATAAAATGCCGGAGTCGGCGAGGGCGTTGTGCAGGATGGTGTCTTTGACGGCGGCGAAGACGAGGCGGATGTTGGATGTGTCGGTCGCTTGCGTGAGACTGGAGGGAGTCAGCTATTGTTGCGACGTGTCTCTTGGAAAGTGTTTGGGCTTCGAGATCCACACTTACTGGGGGTATAAATTCAGATGCGCGCGATTGACTTGGTTGAAGCGCCATAGTAGGTATTTGGCCGCCCGGTTGACGTCGTTGCCGCCAGAGTAGTCCGGGAAGTAACTCCCGAGCGGTGATCGCCCGAGCTTGATTTTGAAGAGATCGACTTTGTTGAGGAAGAGGATGATGCTCGTTCGCATGAACCAGCGCGAGTTGACTACCGAGTCAAAGAGTACGAGGGATTCCATCATCCGATTCTGAATCACGTGTCAGCGGGTTTGCACAGCGACGGGGTCGTAAAAGGAGGGTTTCCATGGTTGCTGCTGTGGATCGGAGTCTTGATACGCACCTGGTTGCTCTCTTCGAGGAGTACCTGATCATACTCGCTAAGCGCGACACAGAAGATGATTGATGTGACATTTTCAAAGCAGTGGATCCATTTCTTCCGTTCGCTTCGTTGGCCACCAACGTCGAACATGCTGTTCGTTGAATCATCAGCATCGCTCAATACTGGGACTGGGGCTCAGTGTTAAGACTTACTGTATGCTCAACTGTCCCATTGTAAACCTCGTTTCGTATATACCGGTCGTCTTCGTTCGCGCTCGCAGTACGTCTGCTTCTATCGGTATGTAGTCTGGACCCGCTATCCGCAGCACCTCGTCAAAGAAACTGCTCGCCGTCAGCCTTCTGGTCGCTCTCAGGTTGTACACCCATAGCCAGGCTCAGCTGAGATACCCACTATGGTGCCGAGTCCATCATATAGAATTCACTTTGATGCTCCATCACATCATTAATCGCCCGATCCTTCCATATCGATACCACCGCCTGTCCTACTCTTGCGTCCAAAGGTGTATGTGGGTCCGGGTCAACCTGATATTCCAGCAGATAGTCGCTGTTCACTATGTTCTCCGGATCTGCAGGCTCGATCTCGAATTGGCGCATCGCCCCTATGAGAGCCTTCGAGCAGTCCAGTACGTTCTTGTAGATTGTAAGGCGGTATAGCGCCAGCTCGTCTCGTGTGTAGCCGTTCTGGTGGATAATCTTCATCTGCTTGACGATGGTTGATTTACCGCTTTCACCAGAACCTAGAAAAGGTTAATATCATATCCAGTCTTGACCCAATGTTGCCAGCAATAGTAACGTACCCAGTAGTAGTATCTTGCATTCTTTACGCAGCCGCCGCGAATCCTCTTCCAGCTTTGCATCTATGGCCCGACTCCGTTTCTTCTTTTCCTCCTCGTCGCTATCCGACTTGCTCTGACAGGCGCCCATATTGGCAAGAGCTGTCTCGTCAGAGCAGACGACGCTGCTGCTAGACGCGTAACAACCAAGGCGAACAGCACCTCTTCGCCACCGCAACCTTCACTCTGCAAGTCAATGCAGGCTAGTGATCCCTCAAGAATTCAGATTGTTGTGATGTAGGACCCAGGCTAGCAGCGGCTCCCGCTATCGTAAACTAGCAGCACAGGGTGTATGCTGCCGACGGTGCAGGATCGGAGGGCACAGCGATCGCCAGACGTCTAGATTGCAGTCCAAGTCCCAGGCGCTAGACTGCTATAGCTTTCTTCTGGACTAGATGGCTGCGTCTGAACAGGATGAATAGATTCTAACGGTAATCGCTGACTGAATGCCGTACTGCTCGCTAGCAACTGGTCCCAATGTCGTCCAGATTCGTTTTCCCAAACCCAGCACAGTGAGACGAAACCGTTCTTGCTGAATACCAAAGTGCTGCTGTGGTGGTGTGAATGACAATGGTCCAACAGTATGAGGCTGGAGCTCGAAGCTGTCGACTTCAAATCGAGGCTGCAGGGGTCCGAGCTACCAGCGAGCAGTCAATGCCAATCCTCAATCTCTTCGGATCCTCGATCCCCCAGATCAAGTCATGGTTGTGGAGAGGAAGCGGTCAATTTAAAGTCGTACAGGGCGGCGGAGTGGGACTGTGGAAGTCGGTGCTGAGGATGGTTCGTGCTGACCTCGTGGGAGTGGATCGCCCCGGATAGCGCGCTGCAGAGTCAACGCACGGTGCCAGCCAGCACAATCGACGGCGCTTCGGACGGACGCAAAGCTACAGATGCGAGCTGCAGCTGCGTGTATTAGATGAAAATAGATGACGAATGGAGTGGGTGAACGGGGGTGGACTGAGCTGTTGGGTGGAAGCTGGGGTAAGGTCAGGGTTCGAACACGCTGAGCAACAAAGCCCCGTCCGCCAAAAGGTTGGATCCAATGTGGGAGTGGGGAAATTGCCCGCATCGATGTCACAAGTCACCGGCAGCGTCATCCCTAACCCTTATTCTCGTTGCGACGGTATGCTTTCTACATAACAGAGCCCGCTACCAGTCTGTCGTCATTCGCAGAGATCGATGTTGCGCGCCGACAGCGCCGCATATATCGCTCAAATCTCCATGTCCCGTTTGCCGCATGTTTCCAACAACCAATCGCTGCCGCATGAGTGAACCCTCGCATGCAGCATCTCTTACCTACTACGTACCGACGCCATGGCCCGGGGGAATACGGCCCTCGCGGTACGAAGCCAGGCCTCACCTTGATCCAGCTTCTCCTTTCTCGTAAACCAAGTACAGGGCTGCCAAATCGGGACGTTATTTCGCTGCGAGACATAAAATGAGCGCCAGTGGTATTTTCTTCATGATGAACGCTTGGTCTTATCACCTGATCGGAGCAGATTGACCACATGTTTTACTATCATTGAGAACATATTCTGCGATGCGAGTACAGCGATGGCACCCTCGAAAAGGAAGCATCGCAACATCGCACTCGTAGGCTCTGCAATATGTCGGAGACGCATCGTTGGAGGCTTGTCAAGCGGGCACATTCGACGCTTGAAGGAAGGGATATAATTCCAAGACAATGTCCATACGCTACATTAGGCATATATCTGCTCAATGCGCAGATGGCCCATGCAACGGAAGACACCCCAGTACAGGAGATCGAGGATCGAGATACCAATTGAAATTGTGTTGATAATTGACGTAGAAAGCAAACAGTGTCTCATAGGAGACATCTCCGCATCAGAGCCTGAACAGGGGCCCGAGAAAGGATGAGGGAAGGACGGGATGACGTTGCAGCGATCTGCAAGGTCGGAAGAGGATGTCGTACCTGGACAACAGTACTGTGGCTGGTAACCGTGGGCAGATGGAATCAATTGAAATAGAATACCATCTTGATGATCTGTACCTGAAAGCATAAGTAACCATCAGCAAGCAAGCTTGCAAACAGGGATGGCAAAGTGAGGAAAAGGGCGGCGCTCTCAGTGGGTCGTGCGGGAGATCAGCTGCAGCTTCCGAAAGCATTCAAGCGACAAACACCAAGCGAGTCCGATCCAAGATTTTGGTCCTTCCTTACGACTACTCCGTGCGCTCTCACACCTTCGTTGACCTGCTAACCTTACCTCTCCTGGTTTGCTATCTTCTCTTCAACCACGACTCGGCTTTAGCCTGCAGTCAAGATGGCGGAGTTCGTTCGTGCCCAGATCTTCGGTACCACCTTCGAGATCACCAGCAGGTATGCCTCACACCAGGCACGGCGCACATCACGTATCTTTAACAATTGTACAGGTACACCGACCTGCAACCGGTCGGTATGGGAGCTTTCGGTCTTGTCTGGTGAGCCATGACAGGGAAGCTTTTGGAGCCTTGGGCGCTGATGTTTGCTATACAGTTCAGCCAAAGACCAGCTTACTGGGCAAGCGGTGGCAGTCAAGAAGATCATGAAGCCTTTCAGCACTCCAGTCCTTTCCAAGCGTACCTATCGAGAATTGAAGCTTCTCAAGCATCTCCGTCACGAGAATGTACAGGGACACACAATTACCCCGCAGGACACAGGCTGACTGCATGAAGGTTATAAGCTTGAGCGACATCTTCATCTCTCCACTAGAGGACATGTATGGCCAGCACACCCCATTTTATCATTCAATTGCTAATTATCTTGTAGCTACTTTGTGACTGAGCTCCTTGGTACCGACCTGCACCGCCTCCTCACCTCCAGACCTCTCGAGAAACAATTCATCCAATACTTCCTATACCAGATCCTAGTATTCCTTCCAGGCCTGAAGAAGAGGACAGGGCTGACACTGGTAGCGCGGTCTGAAATACGTACACTCGGCAGGGGTTGTCCATCGCGACTTGAAGCCCAGTAACATCCTCGTCAACGAGAATTGCGACCTGAAAATCTGCGACTTTGGCCTTGCGCGCATCCAGGACCCACAAATGACGGGATATGTGTCGACGAGATACTACCGCGCGCCGGAGATTATGCTCACATGGCAGAAGTACGATGTGGAGGTTGACATATGGAGCGCAGGGTGTATCTTTGCGGAGATGCTGGAAGGGAAACCATTGTTTCCAGGCAAGGACCACGTCAACCAATTCTCCATCATTACAGAGTTGCTGGGCACCCCACCCGACGAGGTCATTCAGACGATAGGCAGCGAGAACGTAAGCGATGGGCATCCAGATGGGGGTTTCTGATGATTGATCTGGCGCAGACGCTCCGGTTCGTCCAGTCTCTACCCAAGCGAGAGCGCCAACCTCTATCCAACAAATTCAAGAACGCAGACCCTCTCGGTAACATGATCCTTCCCTCGCCATCACTCTGACTAATCAAGCCAGCCATCTCCCTCCTCGAAGACATGCTTGTGTTCGACCCTCGAAGGCGCGTCCGGGCCGGTGAGGCGCTCGCCCACGAATATCTCGCCCCTTACCACGACCCGAGCGACGAGCCTGTAGCGGAGGAGAAGTTCGACTGGTCATTCAACGATGCAGACCTACCGGTGGACACATGGAAGATCATGATGTACGAGCAGCTCTACGATCTCGCCTCGCAAGAATAAAAGGTTGAGGGAAGCAGCGTCACTGATTGTCTTTCTTGGCGCAGGTACTCGGAGATCCTAGACTACCACAATGTCAAGCCTGACGATGAAGGAGGGCAGGAAAACGGCCACTAGAACGAAAAACAGAACACATGCATGGGATGGGGATTGATTGTGAGCTCTTTCAAACAAGTGTCATTCTAGATCACTTTCTGGCCTCGGAGTATTTTCTGATGGCTTCAGTTTCTTTGTTGTTGGTGGGGCTACTACTATACCAGCAGAGCGATGAGATGACCCGATTCTCATAGATGTGGTTGAGGTGTGTTTGCTGTTCTTGCCAATATACATAGGGCCAAGCATTGAGACAGCAAATGCATACGCAGGCTTCCGTTTCCGCTGATTCGGAATTAGGAAAGAAAACAGGAATTGCAAAGGATTAAGTTGTTGAATTCCATGCCGTTAGCTTGAAGGATTCTTCGAGGAAGAGTCCCACAGAAATACGCCGTCAAAGGTCAGTTCTTTGGCTTGGATTGTTCAGGAGTAAATAGTCCTACAGAGTCACGTTGTCAAATTCCATGCCTGTCATCGCTGAGAAGGAGTCCTTTAGAGTCACATTGGCGAAGTCCATCCCTTTCGCTTGACGAATTCTTTGAGTCGAGTCCCATAGAATTATATCGTCGAAATCCATCTCTTAACCTTGAGTATTCCCGGAGAAAGAGTCCCGCAGATTTACATCGTCATGCTCCATCCCTTTGACAGCAAGAGGTCAAGTAGCATACTAACACATTCAGAAGGATTGGAGGCGACCCTGAAAGCTTGAGGTTTGGAATGGAAGGACGACGATTGTGCTGCACCTTCAGCGGCTCAGGGTTATCTCACGAACTCTTAGGGTTGATACTCGAGCATCAACCTCAGTTGGATTTCAATGTCAACTGCTAGAAAGTCGAGGCGCTCCAGGTGCGAAGCTCTGTCGTGGACCCTGTGATCTGTGAGCCACGATGACCTCCGCTAGCGCACCAGTAATATGCGTTGTGGGTTTCCATCATGCCAGGTAAAGCCCCCTAGCATATGTTCAAGAATGGCTCTCACTGCTTGTTAGAGGACCCGAAATCGAGAGCTGGTTTGGTGTCGAAGATGGAGAAGACCCGGCGATTGCCAATGACTGGTCATATCTCCCTTTCATGGCCCTCTCTGATGGCGCCCACGCGTAAGGAGACCAACTCCCGAGGAAGGCGGCCCTCGCTCAGCGGCAGACAGATCCATTGAGGACTTCTCCTACTTCACCCTTCGCCGAAGCGCAAGCTCCAAGGGTCCTGCGACATCAGTCTTCGGAATATCTTGTACGCGGCAGATTGATTCGAACGACCTCTTGAATCGCCCTGCACATGTCACAAGAAGTACGGTACAAAAGGCGGTGGTGGTCATTGCGGATGGACCACAATCTTTTGGGCATGTGCGGGAGAAGCTATCAATGGTTACAGGAGCCTGGTTCGCACAGAGGTATTGACGCTATGGTGAGGTGTAGTTTTGTGGGCTGACCAACTTTAGAGACTTTGCCGATGTGGACATATTGAAGGTCGGTGAGTGACCAATGGCACCGTTGATAGGATCTGGCTAAACAGATGAGTAGGAGTTCCAAGAAAGTCTGGTTGCAAGCCTACAGGACACCCAAGATGACCGGGATCAGTACCTGGGTACGAGATGTGAGACGGTGCTTTCTGGCGCAGAGCTGATTATGATAGGGCTTTCTCTTCGGGAGCTCATCCATGAGTTCAAGCACCAAATTCTGGTGCTCTTCAAGTGCTGTCTGCTGCAGCCCAAAGTGATTTCTCCGACATCCCCCCTTTCGTTAGCGCTAGCTTACTTGGCTAGATGCTCTTTTTCGGATCACGATGTGAACGGCTGTGCATGATGCAATTTACCTTGATTTCATTGATACCCGGTCTGCTGCGAAGATTAGAAGATTGCGCAGATCCGGAATTTGATAGCTATGAGAGGAATATGATAATGCCGGCGTCATTAAGGACGAGTGAACGAAGTTCTCGTACGATGGCACTTTGGAAGGGGCGTATACTTGGCTGATTTGACATAGTATTATCTTACATGGGATTGCCATTGCAGCTCTTTGGCAAAGGGGCTCTCTTTGGTCCCTATACTCCGTTGCAACAGCTGGACGTTCTTGCGGACTTCGGCACCAAGTCGTATATCGTTGGTTCTACAAACTCTCTTCTCCTGCAGCAAAAGGATCGCTACAGCGACATACTTATCAATGTAAGCCTACGAATCTCGTGGCCCTGGACTAGAGCTCACATTTCTAGCTTGACGATACCACTATCAGCATCACCTCGCCATCTCTCCGCAACGCTCTCAATCTCTCCGCCGCTGATCGTCGCTGGATCGACTTCCTATCGCAAACGGTGGCCGATACCTGGGACGAAAATAACCCTTCCCGGCCCAAGACGATGGGATACATGGGCTCAGAGGATTTCATTCGTCTTCAGTTCGAGGAATATCTTCTTGCTCTCCTCTCTTCGATCAAGTACCACATCTACCTTACCAACTCTTCGAACCCCCTGCCTCTCGCCACTGTCGAGGGTGACCCAGTACAGGACTTCAACCCGGAGTGGATCCACGCTTGGTGTCAGACTTCTTCATTCGCCCTCTTTCACAGCCACACTGATTCCCATCTCTTCGACATCGTGGAGCCGCGACATCCAACAGCCGGAAACCTTTCCTTTGAGGATATCCAGAGGCGCCTGACCCAGCAGATCCAGATGATGCACCTTGACGACCGCTTCGCTACGAGTAAAGAGACCCTCAATCGCCATCTCGCCACAGGGCAAGAAAAGGTCTCGGAAACGCTTACGCACTGGTGGGCCAAGATCGAAGCCGCACGAGAAGCTCAGCAGCGTAAGCGTGCCGAAGCCGCGAGTCGCCCCACGACTCCACAGCCTTCAGAAGCTGGGGAGAATGCTCGTCCCAGGGTGGGATTAGATACCGCTGCTGCACAGGCTAGTGTTGCAGCAGCAGGGCAGAAAGCGGGCGCCTACTTGAGTAGCTGGGGAAGCTGGGCGGCCGACAAGCGGAAAGGATGGGGGCGGATGCCGAGTATGTCTAATATGAGGAGTTCGACGACTTCGCCGGTCAAGGCGAGGGAGAAGTCCTGGGATGGCGGTAGCGGTAAGAGTCCGACTAAGAAAGAGGAGAAGGGTGGGGATGGGATTGGGAGGATAGATGCTTGATGAATAAATAGTACAATTTGTTGTAACGTAGGTGAAGCATTAGAACCATGCTAGGTGCTTGTCCGCCAAGGTTTGTGTCAAGTGAATCTCGTTGTTGTCCTTCGACTAAGCAAGCTTTCATCTTCTTCACTCGCGCGGAACAAGTGAATCTTCCCAACGATTCACGAAGCGTACGTGTCAGCGAAAAAAGGGACCTGCCCATTGATCTATCCTTCCCGAAGAGTGCTCGCCCTCGCTGGAGGAACATGAACAACATTCAAGACAGTTGCCTGCCAACAGCACCACTGGAGGCACGACATATATCAACGTCTACACGATAACACGTTGGAGATCCAGACCAGTTCGGGCCCATAGGAAAGGCGTCATTGAGTCTTTGCGACCCTAACCGAGTGTTGAACTTGACGTCCCGATTCCTTTGCGTGAGCATTCCAGAACAATTCGGCCTTGGTACAGTGAGCGGAGTTCCTCTTACAAAGCCAATGCTAAGCGCTTCTCAGATTCTATTCCTTGTGGGATTCTCTACGAAATGTCGCTTCCGTCATTGACCTCCCGAGTGCAATTACAGGATGACGATAATCTCTCGAACGCCTCCGTACCACGACCTGCAGGTCTTCTTCAGCTGTCGAATGAGCTCATCATTCCGATCATCGCTCGCACTTACCACCAAGACCTAGTCAACCTCGCCTTGAGCTGCAAGTTGTTATATGCGCTGGCGAAGTCAGCGCTGCGAGTACATCGAGCTCTGATGCAGGAGCTCAGTATCCAGACAACTTACCATAACCCTCGGCATTTCAGCAAAGTTCTCAGAAGCGTACTTGAAGAGCCTGGAAGCGGCCTTTACGTCCGAGAGTTGGTTTTTAGGCCATCTGGATTCTGGAGCCCAGACCCAGGGAAGACCACTGACGACAAGTGGTTACTCGCTAAGGCTAAAGAGTCCCCTTTCAAAGACTTCATCGACAAATTGGTAGCTGACCTCTATGGCGAATCCAATCCTGGTGTGAAGCAAGATCTATTGCGAAGCATAGCGCGGGGCAAGCATTTGCCTATAGTCGCATTTCTATGTGCCATATTGCCAAATCTCAGCAGACTTGAGATTTACACATACTTCGATTCTGTTAGGTTGCAGCTGGAGTTACTGGATCTTGTGCTGCAGTCTCGTCATTTAACCAAGGTCGATGGCAGCCATTTCTCCAACTTGCGCTCGGTCGAGATCCACGGTATTACTGGACCGTGTGAGAACACCGCCTTTGGAATACTGAAAACGTGTGCTCACATACCATCTATGTGGATACTTGTTGGTGTAGGCTTTGTCTTGAACGGCTACCAGACTAAGACCGAGTGGGTTTCTAGCGTGAAGTCTCTGGCGCTTCAGAGATGTGCTATAGACGAACTGACGATTCGGCACATGGTGCTTGGCATGAAGCACTTGAAGCAATTTACTTACACACAACGGGACTCCGGGCAAAGGCCTCAACCTCGACCCAGTCTTGGAAGTCTTTGTGCTGCGCTGTTGGATTGTGCCCAGGGAACTCTAGAGCGTTTGGAGATTACCGGCTTAGACCGAGGCATTCTAGATATGGATACATACGAAGGGTGTTTGCTCCACTTCGCATCACTACACGATGTCACCGTCGAATATAGCTCGCTGCTCAGGGCTCAACACGTTTTGAACCGGTGGTCCTGCGGCCTTTACGCTCACCTGCCCGACTCTATTCGCAAAGTCGAATTGGACTGTTGGAGCCTCCAAGCGGGATATCGATACCGTCCCCGGATCATCAGTTGTTTGTTGGAAGTCTTGCTGGACGAGTCTGCTCCTTCGCTGTCCAATCTCGAATGTCTAGGGATAGCTTCTCTTGATGAGAGGACTGTCGACAATTTGATCGAAGCCAGATACGTCGATCGGCTTGCAGCTGCAGGAATACAACTCAACTTTGACAACGTGCATTCTCCCGATGACTATTCCGATAGCGTACCGTTTGATGGATAGGCCTAGAGCAGAGAACGGGGCGGCCTACAGACGTTCGAACATATTTTCGATCATACGTCTGGAATGGCTGCGGTGAGGTCGGTATCTGTCGTTTAAGGAATGGTTGGTGAGTTTCTAGCCAATCAGCTCATCGACGGTCGATTGTGCCGTACCTCCAGAGTGCAAGATAAGTAGTCATTGCACGGGAGTGCGAATTCAAGTCTGCGCAGCCTAGACACCTGCGTTCATGTACCTAGTTGCTATCGAGCAGGTAAAGACGAGGTGATTGGGGGAAGCGGAATCACGGTGCTCCCTTCGTTTCAAAACAGCACAAAAGCCGAAGGCAGCGTGGAAAGGGGCAAGACTTTACCATCTACTGAAACTCCTGTCCTTGCGTCTTGAATAGGTCTTGTAAAGTATCCCATCTTCAAGGGAGCCTCCATCCATACCCTACATCTACCATCCGGACCATGGCAAATCTTCTCCATCCTGTGTCTCGGCATGCTGCACCTTTCTGGGGTTAAGAGTCAATCGCATAAATACTCAATACTCATATTGATTTATTCGCTGCTTCTCGGTCCCTTGCCCAGGCAAGTGGATTGCTTTGACGTTTTGCCTCTTTAGCTATCGGTGCTCAGTGGTCAATCTGCCCATCGCTATCTCGTTAAATCGGTTTATTGAGAGATGGTGCACAAGTTCTTGCCGAGGCATGGGATAGAGAAAACTTGTTATGGTCCGCATAGTAATCGAATGGTCCGGTCAGTAAATGTACCTTAGGGTACGAGTAGAGGGTCCTGCTCCCACTTGTCTCAAATACGACACTAAGAGGTGCAAGTGAATTGATTCTGGAGCTCAATTCATTGGCCGAGGTTAGGCCCAAGATCTCGCTTAGCGCGTTGGCTGCCACAACGGAGTTTTGGTACAAGTTCAACCTCGTATGCTGTCTTTTCCCTCCAAGACCACGCGCACACACCAATCTACACCCTTATACCGTGGCCATTCTTGTCTTTACCCCCGTCGTTGGAGCATCTGACACTTGTGCAGGTGCTCCGTTCTCCTGAGCTTGTCTCAGTGAGAGCACATTCGGTGTTGAGATTTATCTCTTCGCCTCTTATCACTAGGGTCTTGAACCCGGTGAGTTTACAAACCCAACATACTATCAAGTATATCTCTTTCGCAGAGTATCCCCGTGTTGGAACAGGAGATCAAGTATCTGCGACGCGATCTGGAGCGAGCGCGAGACGACAAGCAGCAAGCGGAAGATGACCTTAAAGCCTACCTCTTGAAGAGCGAGGTAGTGAGTACTGCGAGGGAAGTAGCTCCCTCAGAGGCAATCGCAAAGCTTTCGAGCGAGCGAGATCAAGCATTACGCGAGAGGGATCAAGCTAATCGTGATAAACAGAAGGTGATAGCTGAGAAGGAGCAGGCTGCCGAAGGCTGCACAACAATGTGCACGCAGGTCGAGAAACTCCTCGCACGCATCTCCGAGATAAAAGTAGAGCGAGACGACGCTCAGCGTAGGGTCAAGAACCTGGAACAGCTTCTCCCTGACGATGTAGAATATCAAAACGAGCTTGTCACGCAGACTACCTCCTCGGCTCTCACCACGAAACACAGAGAAACCACAGTTGAGGATATTATAAATCCATCACCGGAGCTCCAAGCCAGCTTAAAGCTGCAAATGCAAAAGATCAAGCAGGAGCAGTCGTCTAACAAGCCCTTCGGAAACCCCCAGCAAGTCATGTGGTTTCCTATGCCGACGGCGGAGGAAACTGAACGTAAGCGAAAGGAGCGCGCTGCGGCATCCAAGGCTATTGTTCTTGCCACACTTCGGCAGTACAAGGTTCAGGACGAAGAGAATGCGCGCAAGCTCAAGGTAACAGCGCATGAGAATGCTGAGGGCACTGCACGCGAGACCCCAGATGTTGTTCAGAAGAAGTCGACCAGCTCAAACCCTTGGGCACCGAATGCCAATCACACCGATGAGCCAGGAGGAGCGTCGTCTATCGCGGGAAAGCGTAAAGCGGGCGAGGCATTGATGCCCTCGGCCGATGCACCAAAGAAGAGAATGACCGTACGTCAGCCATCTCGTCTATCATGAGATAGTCTGCGCACAACGAGACAGCTCAGCAAGTCGTGCAAAACCTAGGACGATCACTTCTAAAGCTCCCTGAAGTGAATCCGTTGCAGCGGTTAGGCTGACATCAGGCTTATGCAGGGAGGGGCAGTGATACTGGTGAGCTCTTCCGATGATGGTAATATTGCGTGGAGGCTAATCACACTTCTAGGTGGTTAGTAGCAGGGTTTTCGGGCGATTGTAGGCATAGCCGGAGGAGTTTGTTGGAAGAGAGGAGTACTGGTTCTAATGAAGACATGTAATTACAGAGCATGGTGTGAAGGAAACAGCGATACGGAGTGGTTAGGACTTAGAAATACATCTGGCGGTACCATTAACTGCATTACCGCCGCGGTGGAACTCGCCAGCTCGCTATTGCCTCAACCCTTGTGACCTTTAATATACTTGCAACAGCAGTCCAACCGGCTGGGCTCCTCGGGAAGCATCAGAACGGTATCGATAGGCGCCACCATCGCGAGACCCTTAGGTTTCGCCTGGCTGTCATCACGTGATCGCGTCAAGCGGCTGACCCTAAGCGCGTCCCGCTAGCGCAGGCCACACTCAAAAGTATCAAGCTCGGCTTTCTCTTTTTCTTTCTTCTTCTTCAAGCGTTCTGGATGATAGCACCATCTTTCAATTCGACCGCTTCCGCTCTCCGCCATAGTGGCACAAGTTCCCACTGAGGCTCTGCGGTCCATTCTTCAGGAAGGGCCTGTCCGATCACTTCGTGATTGGACACCCTATTGGGCATCGCCCCTTTAGGTCTTCACCAGCGCGGCCTTCGTGTCCGTTGGATTTCAAAACCCACAATGTCTCTTCATGCGACTTCGCCAACCACACAGAATGTGGCTGCTTTGCAGCGAGAGGCTATGACTTGGAGACGCGATCATCAGCGTGCTCTGGAGGACCATCACCAAGAGATCGAGGATCTGAGGCGTAATCTTCGGCGAGCTGAAGAGGACAAGCAGCAAGAAGTCGAGATTCTCAAACGCGCGTTGCGGCGCACAGAAGAGGACAAGCGGCAAGCTGAAGATGATTTGAAAGATCATCTCTTGAGCTGTCAAGCGTCGAGTCGCTTTGGAGATAAGAGTAGCCCTGATATGTCGAATCATGAGCAGCATCGAGGCCCCATTTCGACTCTGACACTTGAGGAATCACAAATGCCAGCTCATAGAAACAAGCAGCAAGCGGCAAGGCCTCTGGAATCTGAAAATTCGGACCTGGGATCGACACTATCGCTGACTGCATCTATTCCATCTATTTTTCCAACGAATTCGAAAGATGAGAAACGCTTGTGCCCTTGGAACTCTCCGGCACCAAGGAAGGTCGCTCGGTCTTTGCAAGAGAGTAGATCAAACCCGATGGACAATCCATTCTATCGAGACTACATTGGAGAGGAGGGCCGCAAGGTGCTCAAGCTATTTCCGCAGCGAAGCCGGGAGGAGCATGAAGCACTAGCAGAGAAACAATTCCAGGAAGGCAAGGCGCAAGCAGCCGAGCGCGAGCGACGCGAATGGCTAGGCGAATTGAACGGACATCAGAAATCTTGAGTTCAGACCTTTCCAGCTAACGTCTCCAAACCTTTCCTTCGAAATGGCCAAGTGTAAATCTGGACGCGGTGCTCGAGCAATCGTGACATTAACGGCTACAAGCCTTTTGAATGTCCCTTTCCAGGTAAGATCGATGTTCAGCGGCCCATCGTTGACAGAGGTCCCACATCCCTCCCGAAGATAAACCGAACCAGCCGAGATTTCTAGACCAAGAAGGCTTATAAGTAGATCGATGAGGGCTATGTATGTATCGGCAGGATGCTGCGGTGGCTCTCTTATCCAGGCCAGAAGTGGTGGGCCCGCTTCTCAGCGACTTGACGGAATGACGTTGGGTTGATCGGCCAGTGGAAGTCCGTAGCTAAAGTGGCAAAATGTCAATGCATCTGCCTTCTTCATACAAGACACCAAATGGGGGGACTTAGAGAGGGCAGTGGAGATATGTAAGCGACTTCATCGAAAGCTAGAGGTGAGCCCTTCTGCGCATGTGCTGCCATTGTGAGACTCCGGCTGCAGCGTCAGAGTGTATGAATAATTGGACATCCAGCAACAATCGTCATGTGCGATAGTTGACTACCGCTCGCACTGGGCCTTGAGCATTACAAACGACGAAAATTTCCGCTCAAGCGCGCAAGCATCATGAAGTCCATGGCCAGAGTATGATTGTGCGTCTGCGCATTGATCCGATTCCAGATCTTCCATACTGGTGCCCATCCTCCATTGATTGCTTTTCGGAGCATCTCGCCCTCACATGCGATCCATCTAGTACTGTGGGACCTACCGCTCATGTTCTTCTTACAAACTCGCTCCCAGCTCCCTGCAAAACGCGTTCCCCGAGAACTCAAGTCATCCTATGATAGCGCCGCCTTCAATTATTGAAAGTCTCTCGCCAAAGGTGAGAGAGAGCGAGCTAAGCCGGGTTTGCATCGAGATTCATGAGACAACGTGATGCACAGAAACTGAACGCCTTGCAGCAAAGATCTTACGACGGCAGCACGACTTGCCAATGGAAGTGGCGTCTGGCGACCACCGCCTACAGCGCCGCACCGCAGCGGAAACCAAGCGGCACCGGTCAAGAAGGCACCAGAGCCCCCATCGATCCAGCCGTCTTCGGCGCCCATTTTCGGTCGGCAAAGGCCTTACTGACGTAGCAGGCTGGCTTAGAGAGAAGCCATAAAGTGTAGATTGATTTTGGAGTGCCAGTTTACCAGGCGGAGGAATCGACAAAGATTGCGCTGCGCAGGCTTGAGGAGCTGGAGCGTGGAGAATCATCGCTTTTAAGTAGTTTGGATTGGGGTTTGGATTGGGAGGAATAGGTACGGAATGCGAGTTGTAGGCTGGATATCCAGGTTTTTAGATGCTCGACGCCCTTCTCTACCCTGATGGAATTGGTTTTGCGCCGTATTGGCCTGTCGGTAAGGCGATTGCTTTCTAGACATCTTGTACAACAGAACCCTTTAGCAAAGACCTCAGCTGTTGGCACGATGGCAGAACGCGGGATGTAGAGACACGTAAGCTTCGCACAATTCATGCCAGGGATTGATAGCAATTCCTGCGCCGGATCTTCTTAGTACAGTTCTTGCATGAGACCAATGATCCAGATGGATGCCCCCCTTTCGGTTCGACCGCTGCGTTGGCACCAATGGTAGCTGAAATTCTTTTCAATTAATGTTCGTGGCGTGTGGCTTTCAGGGGGTCCCTTTGACTGAAGTCGCTGGTATACTATAACGTTTTGCCGCTTTGGCAGTGGTATACCACTGGTCGCTCAGTCCTTCGCCATATGGTGACTCGGAGTTTCCTATGGTGGAATTGGTCTCAGCTTATTTGTTCAGTCTGTCTTATGTGACTTCTGCCAGGGCAAATGACGTACAATTCTACCTCTAATTTTTTCTCGCAGGATATCATTGCGATTCAACCCGTGTCGGTGAACGAACAGTGTACCTGTAAAGGCCCTTCCACTATGGGAACTTTCCGATTTGCTCAATCTTATCTTAGGGCCTCGTTTAGGCGTTTATCACGTGCTGGAATTTAACCTAAGCGCGTGCCGCTAGCGCCGCACAGTTCGATAAAGGCCGCCCGGCTCGCTCCTCTCTTTCCCTTCTTCTTCAAGCATTTTCGTACAAGGCTATCACCATTCTTGCATCGAAACTGCTTCCGTGCCGCCCTTAATTGGGCACAGTCCGCTTTATCCCTTCATTGAAGAGATCGCACCTCACGGGATTTATCCTAGAGAGGTGCTTGACGAGGTCTCCGTGCCCGTCACCTTACATCGCTGGGACCTGGTGTCCGGTGATTTCCAGTTATCCAATGTCTCTAGACATATCCATACCACAGGGTATTCCTGCTTTGCAACAGGAAAATCTAGCCTTGAAAAAGCAACTCAGGCGAGCTGAAGAGGATCACCGCGATGCTCTCGAGCAAGCTGAGACGAGTCACCAGCAGGCCCTCTTTCGAGCACACCAAGACCGGCACGATGCTCAAGATAGCTTATTTCAGGCGCTTGAAACAAACCGGTCGCTAGTCCAGCAAGTGGAGGATCTCAGAAAACAAAGCCAGGCGACCGCGCATGAATCCCTGGAGCTCCAGGAACAGTTACAAGAGCTTAAGAAGCAGCACCAAGTCGTCGTACAGGAATCCTTACAGCTTCGAAAAAATTTGGACAAATTAAGGGAACAGTACCGTAGTGAGCAGAGAACGTTGGCAGAGAATATGCGGCAAGTCGCAGACGAGGTTACCGTCAAAACGGACTTTTGTGAACAATTGTTCCGCCTTGCCTTACCAGTGTCAGACACCGCTGATAAGCCTATGAGTGGCGATGAAGAGCTCTGTGAGATGAGGAGGCGTTTGCAAGAGATTCGGGACTTGGAAAGTCCACCGTCCAAACTCGGAGAGCTGCAATCATTAATCTACAACGGGCGATGCCCCAGCGAGCGCTCAGGCAGATTCGACTCCGGCAGTGATGGAAGACGTGGGGGATTATCACATGGGTTTTCAAAAAGGGCACAAATCTGACGAAATCAGCCAAAACTCTCAGCTGACATTGGAGCCAGAGAACATAGTCGGGAAGTCGGTCCAGAGCGACTACCGCAAGGGCAAGACCGTGAGTCAACAACCCTATCCGCATGGCAGTTCTTCGAGACCACGTCAGCGAAGGAAGATTATCAAACGAGGCAGTAGGTCCGTCAGCGACTAGCAGCACGGGAGGTAAAGGAAGCCCGAAATGGGATCGAGTACCAGCCTCAAATGCCTATTCATAATGATACTCAAAGGCAAGTTGTAACTAATGAAGTTATTGGTTAATGTGAAGTAGTTGCGGTCGCCAAAGAATCCATCCGACCCATCCCAGCGATCCTACCTGCCAGCGACCCAGCAACGATCGAAGCTGGACACTCCTCACGATGGAAAAAGGGTAAGCTCAGCATTCGGCTAGACGGTAAAGGTAGAGGTTGCAGGTCCTTAGCCAATAGCACAAATCCGTGTGAAAGCCTTCCAGCAGTAGGGGTGTACACTGTTGACGCAGGAGCAGGTGTATCGAGGTCACAATATGGCCTTAGCCTAGATTTGAAGAGGATTTCGAATCCAGCGAATGATATCGGCCATGGGAACCTTCAGCAAGCGCTTCAGATCCTCCTACAATGCTTACTATGTGCTCGCTTTGGTACTACTTCGTCTTGGAGCGTTCTTTGGGACTTCGTTCCTGCTCAGCCGGCTTCCACAGCGCTCAATCGAGGCACCTATAGGCCTATACATCCATCACCGGTGAACCTGGCGAAGCTGCACAGGGACTACATTGTCCAACAGGGCAAACAGATCGTGCCTTGGAGGTGCTAGGGGCACGGGCCAATCGACTTTATAATAACCAAAGCATCGACAGCTCAGTGGGTATCTCGCCTTAGAGGATCACATCATTGCCACTATCCCGGTTTGTTGCCTGTTGCTGTACCCCATTGACGTCCAAAAACTGATCCTGGGAGCAGTGTCTCCGACGCGCACGCATGTTCCTGGCGACTTTACTCCTTGCCGTACGGCCTGTGTTCAAAGAAGTGGTACGGAGGGTGGCCGATTGGAACAGCTAGGATCACAAGGTGGAGTTTCGGACATTGGCGCGCGACCCGCTGAAGCTTTGGCGATTTTTCTTCGAGAGGATGACCGCCACAGGTGGCACAACCTATGAGATATGTCAGTACAAGCTCTGTTCGCCGCTCAAGGCCTCAACGTCCATACCGCGACGTGGCAGGACGTGTGGGATGGCATTCTCTGGTAGGAACTCATTCAATTCCTTCTAGGTGGAGATGGTAATGCCTTTGGGAGAGCACGTGCGGCGGTACGGAGAATGGGGTAGCAACGCGCATATACTCTAGAACGGCATTTAGTTACTTTGAGCGCGTCATCCTCCTAGCCCCTTGAAGCGGCGGCACTCAGGCGTTGCTGGGTCATCATCGCAACGCGCCAGCATAGAAATCAGCTTTTCCGTTTCACTCTGCAGTAATGTAAGCATAGACAGCAAGGAACCAGACGCGAGGAGATTTCTGATCGTGAGAATTGGAAGCAAATGTGTGTTAAATGTTGTGTTTCGCTTCAAAATCTGCCCCTATTCAAAGCAAGAACAATGACCAGCATTTACGAAGCAAGTTCCCACTCCCTCAGTGCTATACAAGACACTTATTCGACCTCAAATTTTCCGCTCAACCAGTCCCATCCATCCCCGTCAGTTAGCAACACCAGCGGGTCTGTCCGGCCCAGGGTTAAATATGGCTCCCAATTCCGAATTACGACCGAGCAATCTGTCATTCTATGGCGTCGAACTTCGCAAGTATGGTCGGCATAGAGGACAAGGCAGTGCACTTCTCTGGCATCCTGATCGATCCGAATCATCAGTCTGACCTCTTTATCGTCATGCTCGACCAAGCATCGTAGGATGGGCCCGTTCCGAGGCCGTTCTAAGAGGAAATTGGCAAGCGCATCCCGGTCTTGCGCCTGCCGTTCCAGCGTAGACACTTGCTCCAGAAGCCGCCCTTGGGAGCTGCACAGCTCTGTCTGATGATTGAGGTCCCGTTGCGTGATATCGAACTTTTCTCCAAGGATGCGTAGCTCCTGGGACCGACTGGCCGCGTCGTTCCGGGATTCCGTAAGTGACTTCTGGAGAGTGTCGAGCTGACCACTCAGTGCACCGACCCTTGAAGATAATTGCGTTATTTCCACGTTGGCTTGAGTCAATTTGCCTTCTTTCTCCTTCAGATCGCCTCGAGTGTTCTGCAGTTCAGCCGCCTGGTCTTGGATGGTCGTGACGGAATTTTGGAGCTGGCTCTCCAGATTGGAAACACGGATATTGGACTTCGAAAGATGTCCCTGAGACTCTGTCAGCTTATCAGTCAGCTCATCCTTCACCTCGGATAGATTTGAAGCTTCCCTCTCTGCCTCGTTCTTCGAGCGCATGGCCTTCAAGAGGTCGACACTCGTTCCTCTCAGTAGAGAGTCTACACCAGTCTTGCCCCTCTTGACTTTACAGAGCTCCTTCTTCGCATATCTCAAACCGTTCGTCAGGCGAGCTTCGTCTTCTTGCATCTTCTCGAGGGCAGAGTCCTTGTCCGCAATATCGTTCTGCAGAAGTAGGATCTGGGTGGTATCTCTCTCCCGGTCTTCAGTCAAGTCTTGGACCTGCTGTTGAAGATCAGCCACCGTTCTATTCCCTTTGCTGAGCTCGGCGGGAACGTCGTTGAGCTCTGCTCGCAAATTGCCCATATCGTTCCACAACCGATTGTTGTACTCCTGGAGTTGAGCCTTCGAACGTTCCAGATCTCTGATACATTTGGATTGACGCTCGTTGGTGGTTTTGAGGTCCTCCATCTGCCTAAGCTTATCCTCTCTGTCATCCCGCCGGCCCTCTAGCTTGGGAACCCGCTCTCGTGCTACAGCAAGGTCGTATTGTAGTCCGTCAATCTTACGATTGAATTGGGCAGAAAGAACTTCCTCACGCGCTTTCGCGGCCTCATTTATCAAGGAATGGAGCTTTTCGTACGAAGCTTCAAAGGTATCACGGTTGGCCTCTGCGGTCTTCAACCTCCGTGTCGACTCCTCCAAGGCTGCTTTTGTATTGTTGAGATCACTATTGCAGTCCGTAAATATGTTCGTCCAACTGGCGCCATCCTTCGTCAGCCGCTCAACAGTCATATTTCTAGAACGGGTGTCCTTGTGCTGCAGCTGGCCTTCTTGTTTAGCTATCACTGTCGTAGCCTCCCCCTGCACTTCGATCTTTCTCTTCTTGACATTTAATCCAACGTGATTTTCTATTTCAGACTCTTTCGACCCTGAAGCCATTGCTGACCGAGCTGGAGGCGCTGTATTCATCGCTTGAATGGACATATTGAACAGGAAACCACCGAACACCAGGTTTCAGCAGTGTAATGAGAGAGACGAACTCCCGTTATAAAAACACACTAGTATGGTCGAGATAAGGCCACGCAGGCTACAAAAACATTAGTTGTCGTAGATCTCGAACCATGAGGGAAGAAAGATCGAGACTGGATTCTGGCCGGCCATATCTGGGACGTACCGCTGACGTAAGCCGAACGTTTTGACTGTATCCTTCCGAAAATACAACCGCCTAAAGTACACCTACGAAGCCAATGTACTCTTCTTCTTTGTCTCTCTGAGCCCCAGCTTTACTGGGCACACTATTCGACTTTTCAACAGGAGTTCGGCTTCCTTATTATCACTGCTGGAACCTGGTGTTCGGCGCTTTCCTGTTCAATATGTCCCTCGAGACAGCATCATCACCTGAGAAAGCAGCGCTCAGCAGCTCCGATCTGGATGGGGTGTCAGTCAGCGATGGCCTTGCTGCTCATGACCATCAACGGAATGACGAGAGCCTGGTGACCATTGGAATGCCACAATCAAACGGCCAAAACGTTATTGCGGAAATCCACCCGGACACCTCTCGCCATGCTCCAGTCTCGAACTGGGAGACCATGGTGTCTGCCATTGAGCAGTTACAGGAAATCCAGTCAGGACTGAGGCTTAGAAAGACGAAAACCAAGTCGACTTCCCGAGCCATCTTCGAGACGAGCAACAAACTCGTTCCTGCCCTCGAGCAGCTGGAGACGACTACAAAGAGTGCAATGATAGCCTGAAAGAGCTCCAGGGGCAATACCGGCAGGCTGTATCACAAGTGGCCGAGACGTCAGGTAAAGTCAAGGAGGCCTACAAGACAGCCGACCTGCAAGTGCATCAGTTATAGACCCTCACTGGACAGTACGAGACGCATGCCACCTGCCTTGGACAGTTGGAGAATCATCTCAAGCAAGAGGAGCGGCGGTCAGGACGGAAGCAAGCACAATTGGACGCTGTGAAAGAGCAGCAGGGCAGCCTGTGGGAGTCGTTGGGTAAGAAGCAACATAACGTCGACTCGTTGGGGTCTAACTTGCGCGGTGTGAAAGATGCGCTCGCTGGTGTTGTGAAGAGTTCGGGCAAAGATGAGCAAATCCTAAAACCCTTGCATCCGATTCAGCAGGTAAAGCCGCTAATTGTGTGCACTGCAAAATACCAACGGACATGCTTGGAGACCGTCGGCAACGAGAAAGGAAAGTCATCCAACGACCAAGAAGAAGCCAACAGTAAGACCTCGACACTGGAGGCACAAAATGCCAGTCTTCGAGACGACAAAACCAGACTGCAGTCGGATTTGGCAGAGAAAGCGGTTTGCAGTGAGGCAAATGGCAGTTTATCTCGGCTGCAGGAGAAGTTCATACAGTTAGGGCTTGAAAAGACTGGAGTCCATTCAGAATTGTATTTGGCAGAGTCTTCTCTCCAATTGAGTGAAAGCCGGAACCAGGAGCTTGGATGCGAACTGCAGCAGCTCAAACAGGACAAGGCGGACGTAGACGCTCAATTACGCATGGCGAAAGGCGAGAAGTCATGGCTCAAGGACGATGCTCAAGAACTAATGACCAGGCACACCAATGTGGACTCGGACCGAGCCCAAGAGAAAGCTCGCCTATTGAATAGGGATGCGGAAAAGCAGCATTGGAGGGACAGATCCAGACGAGAGATGCTATGATCATCACACTGGGCCAGCAAATCCAGGACATGTCCTTACACGCTGCTTCTGTGATATCACATACCAAAACAATTCAGACGCAGCGCGATAACGCTACGGCCCTGGGCCATGAGCTTGTAGAATTAAACAGGAAGCTGGAGAAGCGGGTCAAAGATCTTGAAGTGGAATGCGCGGGCCTCGAAGCTAGGCAAGAGGTGATGAAGATCGATGAAGCCCAAGCCCTTGATGAGTTACAGGAGGCAAATCGGGCCTTGAAGGCAGCGCGAAAAGTCGATTTTACGGAACAACGCAATGACAAGCCACCTGCCGCCCAATGCTCGCCCAACTCTTCGAGACCAACACAGTCGAAGCGTCAACCCTCCTCCGAGGTCACAGCACCTCGAGCCAAGCGGCCGAGAATTTCCGAGCCAACACCATTGTCGGGACAAAAATCCGAGGTCGAGTCTGGGGCGGCTTTGAGCATCAAAAAGGCCGGGGAACCCACCTTTGCGGAGGAGTCTATACCTAGGACGATATAGGACAAGGTTCGCAAGTAGATGGTAGCTTCGCCTCGTAAGAGACCACAATGGCGGACGCAAAAGGACAGAGCTATCTGTACCAACGCCTACGTGCGAAGAAAGACAGTAGATTGCGCATTTGAAATGGAGACCACTTATAGATATCGACGGGCTCTTTGGCCCAATCGGCTGCTGTCGGATGCTCGACTGTTTTACGGCTATGATCGTTGGACTTGGTCAAAAGACGCTGAAGATAGGTATTAGAGGGCAGATCATACAAGGGGAGAACGCCATGAAAGCTGCAGTTCTCAATGGGATAGGCCCAGCTGAGGCAACAGACCTCGAAGGATACACCGATGGCACGATCGACGAAGAGGGCGATGAAGGCGACACGGACGATGAGGACGACTGAGAGTTCTATATGTCTTTGAGTGACGGCTCTGAGCACATCGATAGCTCGAGGAACAAGTGCTACTATGGAGATCACTGGTAGCTACGGCTGCGAACAAAAGTTAGCTCTGACGATACTCGTCTGATAAATTTGCTTTGCCATCATTTCCAAGCCTTCCTAGACCTTCAGTCCTCGCTTGTAATGCATACATTCAAGTGCTTTCACTTATTGCCTTCCTATCTACGGGTCTTCGTTCATGTTTCACTGCATCGACGCTCTGCGATTCTGTTTTTCCGTCACCAACAAAGAGAAGATTTTGGTTGGCTGAGCTTGTGCTTCTGGATCAAGCTGGACCGCCGTTACCCTGCTTTGACGCCTTGATTCTTAAGCTGTAGATGATTGCTACCGAAACGCCCATCGTCATTGCGTCGTAATCCTTCCCTAGACCATTGCCTATAACTGGCAAAGATTAGAGTACCGCTATTTGAGCGACCGAGATTCAGGCGGCTAAGCTAAGGGCTTCCGGCTCGCCTAGCGCGTCAAAGCACTAAAGAACTATCGACACACAATTCGCGAGCAACATTACATATACAACTCCCCTTGCCCACTCAAGCAACATCTCAACCATTACTGTTGCGTCTCCATTCCCTCCCTCATCAACGCTTTCTCCGTTTTGGAGAAAGCGAACGCGAAATCAGCTCCTCCAGATTATTGGAGTTAGCTCCACCTCGGCTATTGCCCGGGTTGGTGATTCTTTAACAATGTCGGCTCAATCGTCGAATTTCATATTCTACTCACAGAGTGAGTATGATCGCTTAGCAAGCAAGAACACCGAGCTTGTAAAGGAGCTCGAGGACAAGAATCAAGAGCTTGTGGCGGAACGTGGCAAGCTTGGAGCAGAGTGCCAAAAGCACATCCGCGAAATTGCAGATCTCAGGGCAGAATCCGAGAGACGGCTTTCACTCCCGCGGGTCCATGTGATACAAGAAGATTTCGATGAGCTCGCTGCTCTGAGAGCAAGGGAACGGGAGTACCAGGGCAACCTTGCAGATATTACCCGACAGGCTGATGGCTTTAGACTCCAACGAGATGACCTGCAAAGGCAATGCGAGCGTCTTGCGGAGGCCGGGAACGGCATGCGGGGTGTTTTGTACGAGACGGGGGGACTACTGCGGAGGCGTGCGGACGAAGCCAGGAATCATTTCCCAGGCCTTGATCATCACCTGCCTACACTTTCGATCGCGCCGCGCTCGAAAATGGGTGCCGGAGCATTCGAGAAGCAACAGTCGGAACAGTCCCTGTTCTCCTACGACCCGAGACACAAGCCTCGGGTCAGATTGCCATCACTTCGGATTCTACTTCCTCAGTCGACTGATACCCGGAATTTGGCGCTCGGTTTCAACGGCCAACAGAAACCGCAATTTGGGAGGACATGGAACATCGTTTCGCGCCCGACAGCATTCAGTGGCACTAGCCTCCCGCTTCGTCGAACGCCAGAACGGACTCCAAGACCCTCAGCTCTGTCACTTGGCCACATGATCATGTCAAAAGAAGGCGCGGGTTCGCAAGTGAAGGCAAGAGACGACGCAAGCATGGCTGCATCTTCATCGAGCACAAATGCTACCGATCTACAGCCGACGTTGGCATATCCAGTGGCTATCGCACCTCCATTGGTGGAAACATTCCGTGAATACTGCCAGCGAGCTCGTGATAAAGAGGCTGCCGCAAAGCGCGACACCTTCAAGCGATTGCGTGAGAGAAAGGAGAAGGAGAGGAGGTTGACGAAGAAGGCAAGGCGGGCGAAGGGTGAACAAGTGCACTCTGATTCATCAATCCACTGGACCAATAGTGAGTCTTCGGATGAGCCAAATTGCCCAGCGCCACAGAAGGGCCCATATTCGAACCTTATCAATGATGGCCCAACAGGAGCTCCGAGCCAGGAGACACCATCAGTGCCAGCTCTCTTGAATCAGCCAACAAAACGGAAAGCCCGCTTCCCCCCGGCGCCACCCTCATCGAAAAAGCAGCATACGGAGCATCCGTGAATACTCGGCCGCCGGTACTTTAAGTGTACGTCCCCGTCGTTCGTTCCTCGTCTATCGCAGGCCGTTGATCTCTAGGCCAGGAAAAGGAGGCGGCGGAATGATGTCTGAGCTAGGCAACAGGGGCTGAGGATGGTCTCTGAGCTGGGGCAAGGAATGATGGAATGATATCTAGGCCACTAATCCGGACAACGGAATAGTCTCTAGATCAGGGAAAGAAGACGGGATTATATTTGGGCCCGGGAAAGGGGCGACAGTATAATGTCTAGGTCAGGGAAAGGAGGCGGGAATGATCTCTGGGCTATGGGCAAGGGACGCCGGGACGTGGTTGATGGAGACCGGGAGGTAAGGCCGAGGGGGTGCAGCACCCTTGACGATCCCGTGAAAGGATAGTCAGAGCGCTTATTGACTTTTATGGCATAATTACATAGACAAGGGAAGACAAAGCGGAGGGCCTAGGGTTTTCAGATTTCGAGAAAGGCGAGGATCTAAATCGATAGATAGATCGAGAGCTTACAATACAGTCATCGTCCTGGTAATGAATTGCTTGATCGCTTGAAGCACGCATTTGTATATGCCCCTCGCGGTCTGGGATCGTCGAAAGGCTCTCATTGAGATGCAGCGGATGAGGTCTCTCCAATACAAGTCTTGGCTTAAAGTTCTGAAGCTATTACTCTGGCGCAAGGCAGGTCGGCCCGACCCCACTAACCCATTCCAGGTGTCCCATTTCCTCTGTCGAATTCCTAGCGCAGCGCCATCCCGTAAAACCAAAATCCCTCCCAAAACTCCTTATCAAAACACAAGATCAGACACACCAATCTTCGCAGTTCAATAACTTCTGCCCCCCACGCCTGAATTGAAATGCAAGTAGCTGGGATTATAGAGGAAAGCTAGAGCTATGAGTGTGTCGATTTTTGTGCGGGATAGGGGAGCATGGGTGGGGGTGTGTGTTGATTTGTTGTGAGAGGTGAAGAAGAAAAATTTTTTTTAGCTTTGGGGGGTTTAATTATTGGGAAATTTGAGAGGCTCTTAGAGCTGGGTGTGAGCTATCATTTGAGCTACTCATATTGAAATTCGAGTCATAGGTGCAGAAGTGATTGAAGTGCGAAGTTCTAATTCTAATCATGAATAAGGGATGGAAAGGGGTAGACTAACCCAATTGAGGTTTTACATCTTGGATGTCGAAATCTTAGCGCCACTAGATACCCGTGGAAACAAGGTTCTTGGAAAGTTGTTCGTGGGAATCACGAGACAGGACACTAGAGGCTGTCTTTTGTCTTTTGTCTGCGATGAAATTGATAAACTTGTAAAGCTGGCTTTTCTCTACAATCTAAGCTACTCGGATCAAAATTCGAGGCTGAGGTGCAAAAGTTATGGAACTGCGAAGTTTGGAAAATGTTAGGGAATGCGTTAAGGGGGGATTAGATAAGGGACCAACCCAATTGAGGTTTTACTTCTTGGATGTCGAAGTCTGGCGATTGCTTAGATCCACGGGAAGAAAGATTCTTAAAAATCTGATGGTGAAAGCACGAGATAGGACAGCACAACTATGCTCTCTTTACTTCATATATATTGATTGTTTTGGACTAGATGCTATTATAGATACACTACAGAACACCCGCATTATATCCACAAATTCTCAGGCCCACATACCACAGCCCCAAGCAGCCACAGCACCGAAGGCCGCACCATCCGCGGAGCAAAAGTCGGCCCGAATAGTCTAACCCGATCTGGGTTTCCAGCTTTTGCTGTCGAAGTTTGAGCGGCAACCAAATACCCGCAGAAACAAGACCCTTAAAAGTTGTTCATGAAAGCACGAGACAAGACAAGACACTGTCCATTATATACACATTGATTACTTTAACCCAGATCCTATCATGGACACACTGTATATACGCTGCCCTACCTATATCCCAGCCCAATTCTCCACACCCACATACCAAAGCCCCAACCACCCAAGCAGTCCCAGCACTGAAGGCCGCACCACACTCCCCCCCCCTCCACCCACAAAAGCCTGCGCAGTAGCCGTGGGCGTCGCTGCTGTCGATGGCCCAAAGCCCGCGATGATAGCCCCACCAATACCTCCACTCGTAGCTGTCAATGGCCCGTTTTTATACGACACCGTACTGCCCCCAACCACCAATCCCGCCGTGCCCAGCGAGATCGGCGTCCCCCCAACCGTAACGGCCGGCCCGCCGTCCGAAAGCGCGGTGCCGCCGATCTCAATGCCGGTGGGGTGCACAGTAAAGGTTTGCCCGTCGGTAACCATGATGCTGGAGGGGAGGGAGGACGGGAGGGGGTAAGTGCTGCTGCCGATAACGAGGCCGGATGTGCCGAGCGAGAAGAGCGTGCCGGAGATGGTGATTGGGGGGCTGCCGAGGGTGAGGGTCGTGTCGGAGATAGCGATGGCGGTGGGGTTGGCGGTGAAGGTTTGGGAGCCGAGGACGAAGGTCGTGGATGAGGGAGTGGGGTTTGGAAGGGGAATGGTACTGCTGCCGATGATGAGGCCTGAGGAGCCGAAGCTTATGGCGGTGCCGGAGATTGTGATGGGGGGCCCTCCTGCTTGGAGAGTTGTGCCTGCTATGGCCACTCCCGTTGGGTTGGCGGTGAAGGTTTGGCCGTTGAGGGTGAAGGTGGTGGAAGGACCGAATGTTGGGAGTGGGACTGTGGAGCTCCCTACAACTAGCCCTGCTGAACCGAGACTTATTCCGGTGCCGGAAATGGTAATTCGGGCGCCTCCTGCTTGTAGAGTAGTGCCTGCAACGGCTACTCCTGTTGGGTTGGCGGTGAAGGTTTGGCCACCGACCACGAAAGTAGCTGAAGGCGCGTTCGCATTAGGGATTGTTGCCGTGGAGCTGCCTACGATGATGTTTGAGGGGCCAACGGAGATCATTGTTCCTGAAATAGTGATTGCAGGTCCGCCGACTGGAACAGTGCTACCTGATATGATTACTCCTCCAGGGACTGCTGTGAAAGTCTGGCCAGCGACGGTAAAGGCAGAAGAGCTCGGAGTTAGCGTAGGGATGGCGATCGTCGATGTGCCCACAATGAGGCCAGAGCTCCCTAGTACGAAAGGAGTTCCTGATATGGTGATTGCAGGTCCACCCGGCGACAGAGTGTTACCTGCTATGACTACTCCACCAGGGACTGCTGTGAAGGTCTGCCCAGCAACGGTGAAGGCGGAAGAGCTCGGGTTTGGCGCAGGAAGGGCGATCGTTGACGTGCCCACAACGAGGCCGGAGCTGCCTAATACAACAGGAGTCCCTGTCATGGTGAAAGCAGGCCCACCAGGCGAAAGCGTGCTACCTGAGATGACCACTCCATTAGGTACTGCTGTGAAGGTTTGCCCAGCAACGGTGAAGGCAGAAGAGCCCAAACCTGGCGAAGGGAGGGCAATCGTCGATGTGCCTACAACAAGACCGGAATCTCCTAGCGAAACGGTAGCCCCTGGGATTGTAACAGCTGATGCACCTGAATTGATAGTCTGGCCCGCGACTAGTACGGCACCGGCCGACGAAGTAATTATATGACCTGCGGCGGAGAACACGGTGCCTGGAGCAGCTGGCGGAAGAGGTAGTGTACTGGAGCCAATGACGATACCCGTTTGTCCTACAGAGACGGTCGTGCCAGAGACTGCGAGCGCGGGTTGGCCATAGGTCAGCGTGCTGCCGGCTACAACGATGGCACTGTTCGTGGGAATGAAGCTAACGACTTCACTGCCTAACGTTGCGATCGGCGTGACAGCCGTGGCTTGATTTGGCTGATTGGCGGGCTGCGAGCTGATGTAGGCATTACCACCTCCACTACCAGTGACTACGGCTTTGGGCGAAGCAGGTGCCGCCTCGCCAGCAGTCGAGCTCTGCACGATCGGAGCAACATTGCCTCCAGCTTGATCGCTGGTCCCAGCGACACTGTGCGATGGACTTGGGGGAGACATCTGCTGGATTGGATTCGAAGCGACGTTCGGGGGATTTGGGGCAGGCATTGGTTGAGTTGGAGTCGAAGCGACGTTGGGGGAGTTTGAAGGCCCTCCACCGCCCTCATTAGGTCCGGCTGGACTGGAAGCGATGTTCGGGGAATTTGTAGGTCCTCCGCCGCCCTCATAAGATGCTGTGTTTCCTGATCCAGCGGTTCCTGAAGGATAGGGCGTCGATGGCACATGGTCTGGACTTGGCTGAGTTGTTTGGCTCGCTAACGGCGAAGTAAACTGACTGGCTGGCTGCGGCACAGGGCTTTTGGGTGGAAGAGTCCCCTGTATTGTCGTGGTGACCGATGCAGTCAGTGCCGAGACGGGAATTTTGATTGCTGGTGGACCTTGGGGTGCGCCTGCGAATATACAACGGTCGAGGTTGGGGATCGCAGCAGTCGCCCAAGGCTGCCCAATCAACCATGAAGAGAAGCTCGAGACGTTCATGTAGGCAAATTCATCTACCCTGTTTGATTCAAGCATTGTTAAATTGAACCATAACGGTGGTATAGGATAGTAGAAGTTAGCACTCATAGGTACCAGTCCGCTAGTTACACCTTCATAGGCGGTTTGGGGGTTGACGCTTGTCCCCAAGGCGCAGCCACATGGTCCAGTGCCGTACGATCTCGAAGGACAATAAGAGTCGTATTGTGTTGTGTAGGAAACCATCGATGATATGCGCACATAGGGAGTTGGCCAGACGAGGGAAGTAATATCGTCAATGGCGCCGTTGGTCCCACTGGCCAGAAAAATACTTCCACCGCCCCCATACTGAGCGACAGCATATCGTATGTTGCTGGATGAGATTGCCAACGCGGCAGAAACGGTGCTCGCATTGACGGTTCTCAGATCGCCATGCTCTGTAATGGTGTTGGTGACCGCCGTCGCATTTCCAGGATACTGTGTGATTTGGATGGAGACCGTGTCTAGAGTAAGACCAATGGTATCGGTAAACCAGACGACCTGTTGCAAAACCTGGGGGCCGAGAAACAAAGCGCAATCTGGACAGGTCGAACTCGTCCCATTCGCAGTGGTTGTTACTGGTGACGAAGTGATGGCGGGTAAAGAACTGCTTGATGGAGCTCGGGTAGTGTTGGGATACGATTGTACGGCTGGAGCATCTCTCAGTCCAGTGAACAGCTCTTGTATATGACTCGAAAGACCTACATGAAAATGACTGCGCAATTACCAATCTGAGTGACAAGAAGGCCAAGAGTGCCGACAAAAGTGATGGGGCCATTATTGAAGCGATTCAGAGCGAGTGTATACAATAGAAATGAATGCGACGTAGCACAAAGATGAGGATAAGGTTTGTCATGGTCGTTGACAGGCTTTCCTTAGCTTCTTGAATCCTTCGACTCAGCCGCAGACTCGCAGGTGCCTGGTGTGAACCTTCAATCTTGTTCGTACGAAGTAGAAGAGGGCGTTTAATCTACTGGACAATTGGCGATCCTGAGGGATTCCCGCGTAGGAAAGCGACCATACAGCAACCCTCGCTTACGAACAACATTGAATATGGGAGGCCTGATTGTGATATTGTCGCCCTTGCTATCCCTCCCCGGCACCTTGTGCCGGGAAAAGTCCAGTACTAGCAGCCAGGATCTAGGTCAGTTCGGGCATCGGAGCCTGCCCCTGAAGTTCGATTCCCACATGTTTGCACGAAGAGTAGCAATGATTGGTTCCCATCGCGAGAAATCCGGGGTCGCCCACGCGTGAAGATTGCGAATCCTTGCTAGCGCACGCCTCCTTTCATGGTCCTTCTTTCAGCACATCTACAGCGACGACGACGACGAGGCGATCCTTGGGGGAGGGCGAGTCTTCCTGCGAACATTCGTCTAGAGATGTAGGGCAGTGCGACAGCTGCTTGTTGGACAGCGGCACTGCGTCTAAGCATTGCTTATTTGGCTAGTGACTAAGCAAACACGCTAACCGAGACAGGTAAGGTGTCTTCGTATCCGGCAGCTGGTCCATGGCTGAATCCGCTTCGTAGGACTTCGCGAATATCGATGAGCTTTCCTTCTCTAAGTTGTAGGAATAGTGTTATAATGTACACAGAACTTGAAGATAGACGTTTACGAAATCATTGTATAGCGCTTCAAGGTTGAGGCTAGGCGTATGAGCCAGATACTAATGATCAAACCGTTAGTATATGGGCACCAACTTGGCCCTGAGTATGCTTACAATATTCGTCACTCAGAATCAGAGACCCGAAATCCGTTGTGACAAGTCTCCTCCAAGAGAACCAAAGCACGATATAATCATCCATTACCTTGACTTCCCCGAATCGTTACCTAGGCCTTCGCTCTCGGCAGGTTGTGCTTTTCCATAACCTGGTTGCTAATGCATCCGACTGCCAGTCTATATTCCTCGCGTAAAACCTGATCCTATCAGCGCAGGTTCTCATGGATGTGGAAAGACTGGCCGGATGCATGAGAGAGGCCGGGATCACTTACCTTTATGTTCCTGGGTGTGGTAGCCAGAATAATGGCTTCGCAGTCCGGAATTCTTCTTGCTTGTCAGCCTTGCCCTGTTCGTCCTACCGCTGTATGTATTTGATTCGCTTCTGCCTCTTCATGGGCTCGCTCCACACATGAGACTGGACTTCATAGCATTCACGAAACGCGTAACTGTAAGACGTTCGCCCTGTATGAGAATGAGATGGTTGGGATTGATTAGCATCCACTTCCGCTTGTGGAAGAGGAGAATCACCCGTTTCTGCTTTTTTGACAGGGATATTTGTTTCAGAAGCTCAATCTGCATCCGTACCAGGAAAAAGTGACTCCGCATTGGTTGTGCCACACGAAACCTTCCTAGCGACTAATGGTGAGTTCCCTAGCGACTAGTGGTGAGTTCCCTAGCTACCAATGGGGGCATTTCTGGAAGGGCCGAATGTAGGAAGACGTTATGGTCACCAAAAGTGACGCTTCAGGCGGCTTCCGTAGATCCTGCTTGGCATATCGAAACACCTCCTTGTTCCGTGCCTTTGAGAGAGTGTATTGGAAATTATATCGCTGAGCAAGCTGCTGCGTGTTCTCAAGAGCTGATAGATTGGTGAGGCGGTCATGAGCCCGTAAGTTGCGTAACCGCTTGATGACGAGAAGCAACCCAATGAGTGATATGCACTGATCACAAGGCAAATGCCCCAGCTGATCAGTCTTAAGAACTCTGTAAAAGCACTTACGAGAGCGTTGTTACCTCAGTCATATGGTCGAGCGCTTCCAGAATGTTTTATAACCGTAGAGAGACAGTTGTACCACTTCAACACTCTGCCGGGCGTTTCCAGCGGGCTTGTGAGTAGCATAGACGCTGAGGCTGATGCTGGATCATGGTGAGAACGACCACGAGTGGAACTTGATGTGCTCAGTGTCGGTTTCACTGCGTTAGTAGCATTACATGTCGAGTTGTTAGTGCTCCTACTGCAGCGGCTGTAAGAAATTCGAATGTCAACTTAACAACAAAGTCGAACACTTCCAAGAAGTCCTGCCGCCGCACAATCTGGTCCTGCCACTTCAATCCGGTAGTCCAGCGCTTACGAGCAGAGCTTTGATCGCATGATCATTGTCGTGCTTCGCTGAACAGCTTCCCTTGGGCGCTAAAGCAACGCTCGACTTCACTATATAATGGCCCTTGATCTCGCAGCATTTGATCCTTCCAAAATATTTCCAGCGCACCACAGCATCATTATTGTCTCTGAGAACCTAGCCTCGACCTACTTGAAGCGCACAATTGTCCAAGAGCTCTAACACGAACCCTCACCACCATGGCAGCACCGACTATGCTCGACATTAGTGGTGAGGTGCCTTCGCAGGACGTTAGACGGCTCTTCTAGAACAAATTCGAGCTCCCCGGTGGAGGAAACGCCCACAAAATATATGCAGACGAAGATGATGTCTATCTTTATTTGGAGGGAATGATGAACCCTTATCTTGAATTGAAAGAAAGGGACTTAGAAGGCCGCGAGATGAAATACAGGATGATTCTGACAATTGGCGACCAGAAAGACCTCATCCACGCGCGTCGCTTTCTCGTAAGGAAGAAGTATCGTTTGCCCGTATCACCGCCTATCTGGCGCAGCAACACAATGGTGACCCTGGCGACAACAGCTACTCCGCACAGGCCATCGCATACTGGTTCATCCCAGCCCAGCTCCAGAACAATTCCCAATCCTGGTCATGCGATGTATACGCGCCATGAGCATTGGGACGAAGTGGAGACCGATGCTAACAAGCAAGCGATCAGCGAAGCCTTGGAGAAAGGATTGAAGGATTATGAGAAGGCGTTGGACCAAGGCTTTTCCAAGATAACGTAAGGCCGTATGGGGCGTCTTCCAAATTGTACGAGTCTCCAGCTGACTCATATAAGCCCGCTCCAACGTGTTATGGAAGAGGGTGGCCACAGATACGATAGACATAAGCCTGAAGACAAGGCGGTGTGGGAGTGGCTCACGGGGGGCAAGGATATTATGGAGACCATCGGTTCGGATTCTGACGTGGATTGAGCTGTCATTCCAGCGTAAAGCTCGCAGTAGCGATCGACCTGCCGGTGAGAGCATTGGTATGGGGATTTGTATGTCTCTTTCTTGCCATGCTGGTCGTGTGCTTCTGCGTGTGCTTCTGGTCGTTCTCTGATGGACGTCCTCATGCTGGCGTATGCCACTGCGGTGGACTTATAAGATAGATTCCGCCTGCCGCAACATGATCATACCTGCTTAAGCGGTCTTAATCAATTACTTGTATATTACGGACCCGTTATAGAGTGGTGGATCAGCATAACGAATAGATGGCAAGCGAGACTGTATACCTTTTTCAGCTCCTGTGACAGCTAGGTCTGCAGCAGCGGAGGCCGGCAGCTTGTGTATGTTGGCTTGCAGCCTTGATCTCACACCAACTTCTGACAGGTCGATTCCGACTAGTTTGGCTAAACCTTCATTGGCGTTGTATCACGTTGGGGAGGCATATGGATTAACCTTGTATCAGTAATCGTCTCGGACGTAAACCTTGCGGCGAAATGCATCATGGACCAGTTCGCCATGATCTCGTTTCTCTTCTTTACTCCTACCGTTGTATTTGGGCCGGCGTGTCAACCAAGACCCTTGTCCAACCACGACCAGACCGTATCTTGCGCGAGTGAGACCTATGCGAAGGTTAGCTGAATCTCTCACTCGATCTGCCAGGGTTTTGCTGGGTTCAGAAGGCTCTTTCGCTCGGACAGTGCCTGCTTGTATGGTAGACTCGCCGTGATCCGTTGCTGCGTCCGCCACGACTAAATCAGCGATGACTACATCAGACTCACAGTACCCGAAGTCCATCAAATAGACAACTGCCATAGGTAGTACTTTACGAGTTTGTGTGTCGCGCCAAAGAAGCTTGACCAGCTCCGATCTGATGAGATCCACCTGAGCTTCCGACCAGGCAAGAATCGTCATTTGTTCAAACCGTATGCCTGCAAGAAAGAGACTCACTACTTCGCAAACCACCGCGGCTGCATTGGCATTGTTGGTATCACCGCACACTGTACCATAAACGACATCGCGAAACCAGTATTCTGTCCCTCGTTCATTGCGCTTTTGCAGATGAAGGTCGTCACAGGAGACTCTTCTCACGATAGATCGAGTATCGTGGCCTTCCATGAGATTCGCCTGCGGCTGCACCCCGTCAAAGCGGCGAAGAGGAAAGGAGGCGATGAGAGGACACATGTGGTGTTGCAGCACGAGAGTTGTCTGCGTGGTCTGTTCACTCCCATGGTTCCTTCCCTCGTCTGCAGGAATTGCCTCCTTTTGCAACACAGGAATGGAGGTTGATTGTAGAGCTGTATCCCCAGAGACCAAGGTTTGGCAGACTTCACCTCTTTCTTTTCGACGGATAGCACCGTCGACCAATCGATGCGACTCAGTTGGGCTTCTAGGAGTTTCGAACGTCTCCACGTCTTCTCCTATGGCCTGCGATGTAGGGCAAAGCCTTTCATGAGCCAAATCACCACTGCTAAACCCACCACGCCGTTCAGTGGTGGCCTGCTCTTTGTTAGCCAATGCCTGCTCCTTGTCAGCGATGGCACGATCCCTGTCGATCAAGGCTTGGTTCCGCTCGCACTCAAGCTTTGCAATATATTCTGAGGAGACTTGTAATAGCTTCTCATAATGTTCCATGACAATATTGAGATAAACGTCAGGCCCCTGCATATTCTCTTGGGCTTGTCGCTGGGCTGTCTGCAAATCCTCTAGAGCCCTTTGCTGGGCTAGCTGCACGTCCTGTCGGCCTCGTTGCTGGGCTGTCCGCAAATTTTCTTGAGCCCGTTGATGGGCTGCCTTAAAGTCCTTGTCGGCTTGCTTCTTGCCGGGTGAGTTTGGAGCCTTTCTCTGCGACTCTTGTAGCTTCTCGAAGATCAGCTTCCGGTTCTCCCGCTGCGAAGCGAGGAATCCTGCGACGACAGAGTCGCTTCGGCGGGCGCTATGTCTTCCATAGACTCCCGGACACTAGGTCGCGACAGTGGAGATGCCTTGATGGGCATGATAATTGGAACAGGAAATCATCGGACACCAGGTCCCAGTAATAAAAAACCAACGGACACGAAGGCCGCGCTGGTGGTTATTACGTACCACTCTTTGGAGTAGGTAGCAACAGAGATAGAAACTCACCGGGTTCAAGACCCTAGTGATAAGGAGCGAAGAGACGGATCCCAACGCGAATTGTATTCTCCACAGGCAAGCCCGGGAGAACAGAGAGAGCCTGAGACCCTATAGAGGTCCAGGTGCGACAATGACAGGCCACAGAGACAGAGCCACGATGATACTGGCAGAGGTGGTAGATGTGCATCGACTTGGGAGAGGGAAGAAAGGAAGAGAAGTTGGGGCAAGGTATCATTTGGTTTGTGTGGGCGGGTAGCGCGGTTCTGGCGCTAAAGGCTAAGGTTAGCGGATTCGCTTGTGTGTGTTGTGCTACGATGAATGTTTGAGTGACGTCAAGCGCAAGGGTTCTGCGAGACGCAGATGGCAGCATGCGGTAGACTTAATGATAGCACGTTATCACGGTTTGACGTTGGGTCGGAATGCCAGCGGGGCCCCAACATCAGGGCGCTTTTCCGTTCTTCTATACAAAGACCACCCCTCGGAAGACGGGGAGGATGTGACAGACTTCCCACTTCAGATGCTGGAGTGGGTAGTTGCTATGTGGTTCCGGTGTAAGTGGTACCAAAGTATGAGATGGTCATTGGTAAGGAGAATGAAGCGAATGATACGCATCAAGCAGAAATTTCGTCATCTCACCTGTGTGTTTCGTGTCCCTTTGCTAAAACTGGGAATTGCAAGCACTATCCTACTTTTGGGTGCTTCTTCGCCCCTTCCCAGCCTTACCCAAGTCTTGCTATCTGCGCCATCTAGTCTCTAAACATCGTGACAAACTGCAGATTGTCTTCGATGTAGTCTGCGCACGTCTTCTCCAGATGGTGCGCGTTACCGGCGCTTGCCTCCTCCTTGACTCTCTCCACATTATCGGGGCGCACCAGCACATTGAAGTTGTCAACAAAGTACTGTTCCGTGATACTGTGCAGCTCTTTCATCAGCCACATATCCGTTCCCTGTAGCAAGTCTAGAAGCTCGTCGACGCGATCGGCAATCTGGTCGTTTGATGGCTCGGCGGGAAGATGGGGCCATACTACCGTAAGCCCGTAGGCGAAATCGACTATATGTTTGAGAGTGGAGGCTTTCAGGTCCTTTATAACGATGGTCGGCTGTTCTGATAGAACGCGTCCCCATGCGCCAGATAATTGTGCCTCGCAATATGCAGACACGGCAGCCATACAGACCTTGTGGGCCGAGATATCAAGGCCTTGAGCTCGGAACGTCACATCTAGCATTTCGCCGTCATCGCGGAGCCGACGTAGGTTGCTTGCCAAGTGTTCAGATGGCGTCGCGGCATTGTCAGTGTTGATACGAGGTGATCGGTTCCGCATGACGACTGCATGAACACCCAAGCCTTTCAGAAGTTTCTCGTATGGTATCAAGAACTTGAGAGCATTCATGAAGGGAGCTGGGTCCGACGGAGAGTTGATACAGAGTTGTTCGGCGGAGAGTGGCGAGACGGTGATCTGCTGTGGAGTCACCGAGTCTACGTCCGTCGTACCGATATTGAGCCATATCTTTGATTGTCGTATTCCGTTGATAGCGACCACCGACGGCATATTATCTTGAAGGAAAGAGTAGCAGTCTTGAGTATCTTTCAGAAATTCAGCTACGTCGACCTGTCTGATTTCATGCCGTATTTGCACTAAGTACAACAAGTGGGCATGCACGGTACTCACGGGTGGGTTGCCGCATTCGGGGAGCTGTTGATAGATGTAACCCGCTGGCGGTTGCTTCAGTAGGGGTTGCTGGCTCCAAAGCAACCGTTGGTTACTCCCCTTGCCAGCCTCTTGGAGACTGCAGTGTGTCGATCTCTGGCTCAGGTCCCGCATTTTTGGCTGGCGGTAAATTCCATTATGCGCAACAGTGGTTTCCACCTCGAACATACGGATCCTTGCGATCTGATTCCACGTCTGGTTCGGCCACGAATGAAACGCAGGTTTTTCGTAGGCAAGGTATGACGCCACCATCTGAGCATCTACAACGAAATCTGTGTCACTGGGTACTCGCTGCCAACGTGTATCGATGGCTCGCACACATTCGAGGTAATCTTCCCACGTAATAACATCCCCATTCGAACGGCTTCGTAGGCCAAGCGAAATCCAGTAGCCGCGTAAGTTCCTAAATCTAGGATGCACGAACCTTTCCAACCGTTGCTGCTGATCTCTGAAAGCCGCGCAGAAGACTGGTTCCAGATCATCGAATAGTTGATCGGCATTAATGAGGTACCCTCGACCATTAGGGACTACCCGAGTTGTCGTTCTGATGCTGTGAGAAGCAAGACATTCCATCATCTTGTGATATTGATCGAGACGATTAAAATCGAGAGTCGTGGGTAAGAAGCGCTCGATTCGATCAGCCCAGGTCTTTGAGTAATCCTCTATCCGAAAGCCCATCGTGTAAAACGTAGACTCGTGTTTCCTTACGAAATCTGGGTCAATGAAATGTTGGCACCCACGAGTCCATGGCGTAAGCAAATCCGAAGACTTGCAGAAGCTTGCATCTTTTGCTGCAAGAGTTGGACTCATACCGGTGGTCGTAATCTTGGTCTGGCGTGGCCAAATGGGAAGCTCCGATAGCACAGGAAAGTCTTTGCATTGGAGTAAGCCACTGGCAGATTCAACAAGCAAATCTCTTAGCAATTGGAAAGACTGGATGGAGAGATGGCTCTGGAGACTGGCCTTGATTGGACGGCGGCTTTGTTTGCCAATCTCTGCAAGAGCTCGCATAAGTCGGATCATGGAGGGAGCGTCATTTAGATCTTTCTCTGCCACCGCCATAGGGAAGAGAATATGGGCGCTGTCAATGATTCTCAAACCTTCGATTTCACTGCACAAGCGGGCTTGATCCTGGTCCGTAGGCTTAATCACACATGGTATAACGTGGAGCTGTTCTGGAGTAACATAGCGCCACGCCTCGCCAGCTCGCGTGCGGTAGATGCGACACTGTTGCACTCCGCATTTTGCCAGGAACTCGTTCACCATTGTCGTGTAATCGGAAGATCGTTGGTCGATTCCCGAGGCCTTCTGGTTCAAATAGTCCCAAAGTCGAGAAAACCATTGTTCCCCTGGAGGAGACTGGTCTGGGCTTGCTAATGGCGAATCGGGTCGAGCAAGCAATTTACCTACGTCACCCAATTGCATGGCCCTGATGTTGAACGACGCATCTTTCAATTGTTGGAAAGGATTCCGACGTGGAAGATTGTGGACAGCGGGGATAGCTTCTGCACTCGGATCTCCGTTGAACAGTCTGTAATCGACAAGAGCATCCTGCGCGAAACTGAATACTTCTCGCTCTGCCCCATCTGGGATTATAGTCCAATCAGCCATACTGGTCTTCTCAGCAACCCAATTGAGAAGCTTCAACGAGCCGTCTCTCAACGGCAGAACCTGGCAACCGTTCAACGCTTTAACGTGTGGACTGTCGGCACCCATGGCGTCCGGTACAATCTCTAGCAGAAGCATCTCGAGTGCCTTTGCCCGAGCATTCTCTCCATCAAGATTGGCCAGAAATCTATCAAGATGCGCATGGTTACCACCAACCTTGAGTAGCTGACACAGATACCCAGCGTCCAAAACGGTGACTTGGCTTATCATGGTCTTCGAGATCTGTCGGATTAAGCTCGGTGGGGGGCGCACCAGTCGTGGATTCCAGCTGCAGAGTAATGGCCTTAGGAAAGCGGACTTCTCTTCCGGAAGAAGGTCAAATTGGGCGGATTTCGAGCTGGTGACCTCATGTTGCTTTCGTCCGCCTAGAGCGCGGGAATTCAATGGGAATGTATAGCTTGAAGAAGGCCCAACCTCGACCAAAGGGTAAAGCGGGTACTCGTTATACTTCGTTCCCCGAATCTTCTCCCAGAACGATGTATATACATATCGTGCCATGGGACCGGAGCTAAGAGGAGCCGCGGATGGCCAATAGTCGAAAGCGGATACTCCGATCCGTGGGCCAAGATCTTTCAAGAACTTGATGTAGAGTTCCGGAATGCATTCTTGCAGAAGCCAGCGGTTCCATGCAGTATTTGGATCTCGCTCATCTTCGACGGAAACAGTCCGGCGGTCTCCTGTGACAGAAAACGAAGCATGGACTGCTACAGGAAGCTCAGATGCATACGCTGTCGGAAGCTTGCAGTAGAACTTGGTCTTCGGTCTGTCCTGCCACTCCCTCGCAAGCTCCTGTTGTACTTTCTGATTGCACAAGCAAGCGGCGATACCACACTCCGTAATCTTCGGTGCACCGCTATGGGGAACAGAGACACCTACAGGGTTTGGGTCGGTTTTGGTTAATCCGACGCGCCATGTTTCCTCGAAGTCTCGAAGTCCTTGACGTGACCCTAGGATGTCTACCTGTTGGTACACCTCGATATCAAAGCTCTGTGGACGGTCTGCGGAGATAGACCATAAAGGCTCAACGACACTGCGAAGGCTGAAGCTGATGTTCTTGATATGCCTGAGAAACAGAAGCGACTCTCTACCGAGAGCACGATACTCCAGAAGTAGCCGTTCGATCTGCGCCGCATCGATGGTTTTGGCGGCGGATACCCCAGACTTCACAGGCATACGGAATAACGTTCCTTCATAGTGGTCCAGATCCTTAGTATACGAGCACAGGCCGTCAAAGGCAGCAAGTTGATCGGGGCAAATACGTTGGACTGCTTCGAGGGACAATTTTACTCCTATTTTCTTTTTTCCAGATCTGTTTTCGGTAAGCAAGCGCTGTTGAGGGTCCTAGCGTAGCTGTCAGCCTTTGCTTCAACCTGCAGATGGTGCTTCATTCTTCGCCGCAGGATGAGGAACAACTTTTTAACGTAGTGGTAATGGACTAATCTTCCAATGCCGACCCATAGCCGAAAAGGTAAACCGTCGAAGCATCTCCGCATCACGACGTGACACTCTGCCACTTTCTATGGTTTTGCGATTGGAAAGATACTATACCGCTTCATGTGAAAGTGAGAATCTGCGACAAAATAAAAGACTTACCAACAATAACAGGTAGCCGCCGGAAAGGATCATTGGGCTGTCCGTGAAATGGTACATAGTCATGGACCCTCGACCGAAGCGGCCAATGGAAGTCTCATCTTCGCCCTTGCCGCCTCGTCCGATGTCCTTGTAGCCTTCGAAATCTTCATCGGAGAAGACTGCATTCGACCATTGTTAGTATACCCTACTGAACGTCCGCTGTAGCATAATGTATGAGGGATTACCTTGATCATTCCATACAAATAGCGAAGGACCCTGCAGTGTCGACATCTCCGGAGTCAGGAGTAAAGTACTCGCATACGACCCTTCCTTGCATGTATCCAGAATCCATGCGAGCTTTGAAGCTTGACAATCCTCTGCGTTGGCCAAGAATTCGCCGAAAGTGCTTTCGACGGGGTAGCGACTGAGGGTATCGGCAATGATGGTTGTCAACTTCTCTTGCGGCACGTACTCGTCATCATCATCGTCGTGGAGCTCAATCTCAAGCCTTGTCGCTCGCTGGACTGGAGACTCGATGTGGAGACCTCTGATGAGTTCTGATGACACACTCGGATGAGTAAAATGCACATCTGGCATGTTGATAGCCAAGGATCTGTCTCCAGATACTAGTTCAGACCGAAACCTAAGTATCTGCTCGGTGTCTGGCACCATAATCTTCGTAAGATGTTGTTCGCCCTCCGGGAGCCTCGAAGCAATCTCTAGCAGAGATAGCATGACATCCATGTCGGCAGCTGCTTTGAGCAGACCCTGATTTTGGTCTGCTAAAGTCTGCTGGATCCTCAGGACGTCATCAAGGGTTGGCTCTTCAAGCACACCAAGATCCGATAATAAATCAGAGTGCTTTAAAGCAAACGTCATGTCGACCTCCTGGAGGTACGGAGCTAACGGGAATCGGTGGAGCATACTATTGGGAAGACATGCTTGATCCGGGTGAAGATACGTCCCACGGGAACCGAAAATATATCGCTTGGACCGCAATGAGGATGACCCCCAATACTGGTATACATAATCAAGCACCTGGTCAATCTGGGTATATCTGTCTTCCACCAGGCAGCGGTCAAGCTGACAATGTAGAGTCTTTATGCCTATAGGCTGGTGCCATCCGAATAACTTTTTCCATGCTGATGGGACTTGAAGATCAAGAACACCAAGGGCCAAATCCACGAGATCGCGCTCATCAGCACCACGACATTCACCTGGCGAGAGAGGCCTTAACCTTTCCTCCCCACGAGACATACAGGGTAGCCACTTCAAGTTCCGAATTTCGTTTGTGACGGTTTCATTGGATGCCAGCTTTGGATCGACTGGCATGGCTAGTAGTTGCTGGACCCTCTTCAACACCTGTCCGAGATCAGTGCGGTTTGCATAGCATCTCACACGATGCAGTGGTGTGTCCCAAGCTGTTTCCGTCTTGATACCGCATTTGACCAATGAGGGACTATGTTTTTGGAAGAACTGGCGTTCCGGGTAGACGTCTTCGTCCTCGAAGTAGAGTTTTGCAAGAGCAGAAGACGGATTAACGAGTTCACGTAGCCAGCGATATTGCCTCTGGCCATCGGGAGCGAGATCCAAAGGTATTATTGATGCGCCCCCGACCAAATCAATCCAAGCAGCGGAGGGGTTCCGGGAGTTCTCGAGGGTGAAATCAGCTAAGGCGTACCTGGCGTTTTCAAATCCAGAATTTTGCACTTCCGGGTCATGTACTTGGAAAGCACAAGGGATCAGATGCTCGAACAAAAGGGTGGCGAGAGCCATGTCCTCCAGCAAAGCTAGAGTCTTCTGGATATCTTTCTCGTCCTTTGTCGAGAATTGGAATAGTGCAAAACCGAGCGGAAGTGGGACGGCCGGCAGCAGTTTAGGAGCAATGACTGCAATTATTTGCGAGTCGAGCGAAGTGCGCGCCGTTGCCCATCGCTGACACAGTGCATCTGGGTTCATGCAATTGAACAGTGGCAATTGACGGAGGCCACCTGCGATTGCTAGGCGCCAGGAGGGAGTGTTAGTGGATGGTGTCGCCTTTAGCATAAGTGCTGCTATCTCATGCAGTAATGCTCCCTTCTGCGGGTCCTGTAAACCTCCAAAGCGTTCTTTGTTGGATACTAGCCACGGCAGGAGTGTCTCGAGGTGATCTGATGATGCAACCGACACCGAAGACTTGCTGGCTACCTGTGCTCGTAAGAGCTTCACAGACGCGACCGGTAAAACATCGCATTCGAGTATCTGGGCTTCAGCTACCTTCTTTTTGTCCCATGCTGTAGTCAAGATACGATACAGCGCTTCATCCTTTTGAACGACAAGCACTGGAAGAGCTCGGTCCTTGGAAGCCAATTGGCGGACATGGCTTCCTAGCGTAGGCAGAAGCCACAACTTCTGCAAACTCAAGGGTATGACTTTCTCATCTTTGTACCTCAAGCATATCCACTTCCAGATCTGATTCAGAAGTTTGTTGTGCGCACCGGACCGCGGCATAGAGGTCTGTCCAGGCTGATCAATGGCGGCTAGAGGGTACATGAACGACCAGTCAACAGACAAATCATCTAATCCGCGAAGTCGGATGGCCTTGAGCGTGGGCTTTGCAACGTCTTCACGGATAAGCGTTATAACTGAACCTTGAGGTTGGCTGGTTTTCCCAACGTCTTCACGGATAAGCGTTACAACTGCATCATGAAGTTGTCCTAGGTCCAGCGTTTCATTAGGCCTAGCTGTCTGAAAGAGGAGCATTTCATCATTGTCGCGAGGCAGTAGCAGACAGTTCTTGTCCAGAGAGGAGCACGATCCGCCGATCATGGGCCATAGTTTCAGCCCAGCAATCTCGGTGTAAACCATCGTTTTCGCTGCGTTATTTATTTCCTTATTGATTGCATCTAGCAAGCAATAACGTAAAAGCGTTTGGGTGTATTCGGACGGCATGTACCCGTGGCCAGCGGGCCTAGTAAGATACAGGCGGACCTCCTTGGGCGAGATGAATCGTGGCGTTCTCCCATATCGTGCCGCTAGCAGCTTTGCTTTGCGAAGGAGAGACGAGGATGGATAGACGGCGGGCAACCTGATGGATGCTAATGATGGTCCATACGTCTTCTCGATGTCACCAGTCCCGGTATCAAAGAAGGCTTCGGTCATGCGCACGCAACGACTTGACGATTTCCACACTGGGAGGTCATCGCGAAGGGTAATGCCAAGCACCAAGTCGTCCAACTTCGTCCAAACAGCGGTCGGCGCCGACTCAATACGGGGCCACAGAGCAAAGCCTTCCGCCCTCCAAGAGTCTACGCTTCTTGTAACCAGCAGACTAGCCCACGCCTGAGCCACGCAAGTTCCGAACATGTGATCATTCCACTTGGTCTCCATATCTTCATACCCGGGTGTCTGACCGCTTGAGGATAAACGTCCACGGTCTGGGGTAATGGAGAAAAGACCATGAATGTGCACTGGTTGACTGGTCTCTATAGGCAGTCTTAGAACGGAAAATAGCCGACCTCTGAATGGGTCCGAACAGCTGATCCCAGAGATTGGTGCGGCAATTGCCACCCAAGAGAAAAGCTTCTTTCCGCGCGCCCAAGAATCTAATTCTGGGTTCCCGGAAGACCTCTTCATCAGGTGGTGTATCAAGTATGAGAATGTGGTGTCCAATGCGCCTTCGGTAAAGCGTATGTCCACTTGGAAGGTCCGAGACACAGAGTCGTTACTCTCAGTGGGTGCCACCGGGACGAAGAGTGCCTTGAAGTCGATGGAAAGGTTGTTCCGAGCTCCTATACTTGCCGTATCGTGGCCTTGCATCTCGACTTGCCACAGGACTCGGTTATCGACTCGCACACTCATCTTGCGAACATGCTTTAAAAACAGTAATCCGCCTTGCTTTACCTCATGACCTAAAAGAGACAGAGCTTCGGAGATTTGATTAGTGGTCACTTCGCGATCCACGATCTTGCTCTTCTCGGCTTGAGCTTTGGTCCTCAGAGGGATCCTAACAATAGTGCCGTCGAAAGCCACCGAAGGATCGAAGTTGAAGGCCTGGAAAGTCTTTATGTGGTTTTGGACCTCTTTCGAGCTAGCCTGCCCCACAACATCCCACATTGGTCCTCCTGGGCTACCGATGTTTACAGACCAGCTTTCGTGTGGATCGAGCAGAAGCAGCCAATTGCGGCTGTACACCCATGGCCCATCCGTCCAATGGTAGCACTGTCAGCATGGTAATCTGTTAGCACGTGTCCACGTTTTTACGTGTGGCAGGGCAGGCAATTCTACTCACTGAATTGAATCCTTGGCCAAATTTGCCGGTAGACTCAACGTCATGACGCTTTTGTGAATCACCTATGCTAGAGAGGCTGGAAAAGTCCTTATCGGTAAAGAGGCTGTTGTTACGAGCCAAGAGTGCAGGGCCATGATACTGCTCTAGCTCCTCGCATATGAGGGGTTTGTCGCTGTAGGTATTGGTATCTAGCACATATTCAATCTCGGTGGCGCCGGCGTCATCTGCGTTTTGCAAGAGCTCCCGTAGACATGATGCTGCCGGATACGATTCGCAGATCTGTCTCAACGCCGTGGTGATAGGTTGATGCTTGGAAAATCAGCGGCGAATTTCTGTCTTTGCAGGTTCATGCTTTACCTGCTTGAAGTTCTTTGCGGCCGGCGGAGGAGACATGGTTCGATACACACCCGCTTAGATAAGTTCAGCCAGGCCAGAGGTGTCGTGCTTGATCCGAGAGGTACCAAGTAGCACTGGTCTGATGGTCAGATATCTGTGATTCAATTGCAGTTGGGGGGTGACGAAGTTGTCGCGGTAAAGCGTCGAAGAAGTGAGATCTCGCTTAACGTTCAGCCTTATCAAGCCTAGTGAGGTGTTAGAGGTTCAGACCATGAGCTTATGGCACGATCACTAGGAAGCTGCTGCGTTTTATACTTAAGAAAACTGCAAATAGAGCGGGATGTCTGATCTCGGGGACAGTTCAGGGAAGCACGTTGGAATGATATCATGGACAGTCTTGACACCGCCAGATTGACGGTTCAACGTAAGAACGCATTGCTTCGCGGTAACGCGGAAGGCCACCGATAGGGATCCTAGATAATACACTCACCCCGGATGCCTCATGCCGTCCGCTAGCTTTCAACGGCATACGCCATCAATCAGTATGTTTCTCTATTATCATACCTTTGACCAGCCCTGAGATTTCTGATCGTCAAAGCTTTGCCTTGTTGCCGATGGCTTTCCGGTGGTCAATCAGCCCAGCTCTCAAGCGTTAATACGCTCTTCTAGGATACTAAATGGTCGGTACTTTATTCATATTACAAGTCCTGCGGGTGAGCAACTGGCTGGAGAGCATAGGACGTCTGCTCCGGGTGGCTGCTTTATTTGCTTCACGTCCGTCCAAGGCGACAACAAAGAAAGTCACGGACAACTTGGCACTTCGATTGGCAGCAAACACATTTCGAACCTTGGGCTATATCAAGTCAAATTTTGGGCGACTTAACCCCCTGCGAAACGCCTGGACACGAGTATAGAGACCCTTTGTGAGGAGAACAAGTTGGAAGTTGCTGTCCGCCTGTGATCGCGGTTCTTGTCGCTTAGTCGGAAGCTCAATTAGCGTCTTGTCTTACCCCAAACGACCATCAGGAAGCGATCGGAAAAGTAATCCAGTAAGTACCAAAGAGGTTGACAACTACGGGTTCCAGCTGAGGTAGATTTCGCAGCCAAACCTGGTGGGCATACTTTGCGACTATCGATTAAAAGCAAAAATCTCGCCAGCGGAATCTTGATAGGGAGCAGTAGACTTAAGGCATCTGTTAATTAACTGGTAAAAGCAAATCAAGCCAACGCCGCCAAGACCCGATCCGATCGGAAGCGCCGGCGCTAGAGACTTTGAAACGCCCGTTAAGCGCGCAGTGCTACACAAATATGGGCTCCAACACCAAAATTGGGTCCTCGGAGAAGCTTGCATAACGCTTCTGGTCAACCGATGGTAAAGGATTGTAGCAGCAGGGCATCACAAAGACAGTTTCGCGACATCATGGAAGTAATCGAGGATGGAAGCTTACTAGCTGAAGCGCGTCAAAGGGATCAGGTCAACCAATCTACGAGGCCGTCGGCGCCGTTCACCTGTACCCATCCCTAGAGTCATCATCCTCGCTGTCATCCTCCACTCCCTCTACAGTGCTATGATCCTGCTCGTTGCCAATATCCTCAACGCTTTCGTTGCTACCTTCACCCCCAACATTGCGGTCTGTCCCGGAAGCTCGTGCATCAGGAAACCCTAACGCATTAAGGACGTGGGAAACCTTGGCGTTCTCCCCCTCAATGACCTGCCCTTCCACACGTATATCAAGCTCTTTGTACGTCAGCCACATGAAAGGCAGAGTGGCCTCGTTGAGCATACGACAACAGCCAGTGGGGCAGTAAGCGTCTTCGATATCTAGAATGAGAATTGTCAAGCCGCACGAAGCTTCGAGTACGTGGAGACATTGATTCCAGACTACTTCAGTGCTCTTCCGTCCGTACTGCATGCTGATTAGCGCTTTGAGCGAGGAAGGGTTTTCTTGCTGGAATGCCCGAAGATGGATTGGTTGGTGCATTGTAAAGAGTTTGCGCTAGGCTACATACCTGGTGGAAGTCTTTGGACCGTTGTCTGCGGCTCATTTCACGGAATGGGGGCTTTTGCCATTGATGATGGACCCTGCTATTGTGTCTGCTTTCTGAAAGGCGCTCAGGTACGAAGGCCAATCGCAAAGTCCCAATGAGTTTCCGTGAAGGGAAGATCTCATATACCTCTACGTAGTCGTGCGTGGTGGCGCCTTCTTTCATGGCGAAGAATCTCGTAAACTGGTTTCCCAAGGCGATCGCGAAGGCGCCCTGACTGTAACTACAGTGGGATTAGCCTTGCTACATTGAAAAGACACAATCTATGCTGATGGGGTTTTGCGTCGGGGTGCAGTAGATCAATATTGAGTCGTGACTTACAGGATAACAGATCCCTCGTTGTTCATCTGCTTGTTCACAAGCAGTATGGATGTCTGTGGTGGTATCCGATTACTCTGAGACCAGTCGGCTGTTGAGGGTCCGTAGCTGTATGGATAGACGAAGGTGTCTTCAAGCAGGACCAGCTCATATATCTGGTCGCGAATCTCTCGCGGGATCTTCAGGAGTGGGGATTCGCCAGTCATGACTTCGGGTGGGCTGATGCTGAAGAACGTTGTTTATTAGCAAAGAAGATCCTTGGTCAGCTAGATCCATAGCCCACGTACCTCATGTCAGGAAGAGAGTTCGGGTGCAACGGACATGATATGAGCTGGGTAGGAAGGAGGGTTCGGGTGCAACGAGTGTGATACTAGCTGAGTAGGAGGGTTGTCCTAGATCCAGAACGAGACACAAACAAGAAAGAAGGTAGAGCTTCGCTGTGAAACTTTAGCTGGGCTTAAGTATCCTTCGGCTGTGAACGCTAACCTGAATCCGTCGTCAACACTACCGTACCTGTGAATATTGGAAAGTGGGCCGGGTAGCCTTGTATCCGGGACTTCTCAAAATCCGTGCGATAAACATCTCAAACCGAGACGAGACGGGCGTCTAGGACTGAAGTCGAATACACAGGTTGCGAGAATATTGAGGTCGTCGCCCGGCTGATGCAGGGTGGACAGATGCGAGACAAGATAGAGGATTCCGTGGATGGTCAATTGACTTATATTGAAGACTGGTAGGATCGTAGCATGGATATTTTGCCGACTGTTCTGTGTGAATTGAGGATCTGTGGGTTGTGGAATGTAGCCAGCTGTGGCAGGGTCTTACAACACTTTATCGAATCCACAAAAGCTTGTTACACGAAAGGCATTTCCGGTTCGGCGACCAATAAATATGGGTGACTGATAACGTCAAAGTTCAGGTTTGGGGATTCGCGGGGTGGAAGCAATTACTTGATAATTAAGCCGAGTAGCTGCAATAGACCTCTCCTGAAAATGCAATTAATCTTCTAGAGAAAAATTTACTAGGGTTCATGTTTAAGCTGCCAACTTGACTTAGTTTTTGACCATCTAGGAAAGTATTGGCGACTTACCTTATGTCTATCTGTCGTGTTAGAGATTCATTCGATACTGTGTCTACATGAAGAAGAAGTTATGCAAAACAACGTTTCAACGACAGAGAGAAGTGCCTGGTTTACAAACCACAAATCCGACTGGGTGTCACCAAGTCCGAAATCCATCTGAAAACCACACAAGCCGTGGAACTTTCCAAGCGCGTGGGACCTAATGCTACCTCTTGATGTTCGCCTTCTCTAATTCGTGCTTCTCCTCGGCTAGCTCTTTGTCTGGCTTGATAGATCTCTCCACTTGCCACACAGCACGCTCGACTTCAGGCCCAATCTCCGGTATGTCTAGACATTTTGAGATCAAGGTACCGTCGCTTCCTGAGAGCAACATTCGTTCTGATAGTTCCGGCGCTACATCACCAGGACTCGTCGCTTTGGCCCGCCGGTCCCGTAGCCCTTGTATTTCCTTTTCAACGTCCGTCAGAGAGACACCTATTTTCTGGACCGCATACGCAGTGTCGAGTACAGAGGAAGGCGCTAGCTCGAATAGCTGGTTCTCCACCAGAAAGCCTACGTGTTGCGATCCAGAGCGTGCTGCGCAAGTCAGCATTCAGCGACACTACGTGAAAGGCCACGCGTACCTCGCCAATGCGACCATGCTCGGAATACCATGTAGAAGAACGGTAGGTTAGGTATGCTACAGCAATCCGGCATGTCAGAAATATTCTGCGTATTGGGAAGAATGCGGTGGCTCAGAGATTAGACTCACACCGGAATCAACGCAACGGGTGCCGTGAATGGCATTCCTATAACGGTCCCCCAGAACCACTTGCTATGGTAGCTTTGTTTCGTATCGCTTCCGTATCTCTGCAGTATATCGTGGACCTCCTCTGGCTTGAACAAGCTTCCCGGATACTGAACTGTGGAATTTTCCTTCCCTTCGAGCTCCTCTGCCCTTCTTTTGGCGCTCAAAGGTGGTACGCTTTTCAGCCCCCATTCTTCATATGACAAGCGCTGAAATAGCTTATTGCCGTAGACAGTGACTTTCTTCTGCCAGCCTTTCTCGTACTTCTCCCACAACATCCACCTTTCTGAGGCCTTCGATGTGACACGGTCAATGTAGGTAGCCTGTCCAGGCAGTCGACTTCGTTTCTGGCAGTAGATGAGGCTCTGTCGTGTGGAGATCGGGAGCAGAAACAACCTCATCGCAGACTGGGAATAAAGAGGCTCAGACAGGGACACGAAGGCTTAGTTGTGGCCCATTGCCTATATTCGATGGGTAAAAGTTTTGAAATAGGAAGGTATGGCATGTCGGTTCTTCGTTGGTAGGCGCGTAACGCGGCAGGCGTCATCAAGGTCTTGGCGCGAATTTTATGTGCCTTGGCACGCTCGCTGGGAATAATTCTCGATGGGGAATCCTATTGCGGGTTTACCACCTTCAATATTTATTCTTACACAGTGACAGCCCACTCCGATATGTTCCCACTGACCCAACCTCTCTGGGCGGTCTTGTGTGCGCTACCCTAGCCTTCAGGAGAGTGGATTCGCGAACCCATAGTACCACAAATTTTCAATAGTCGGCGGAAGATGAATTTATGGCCCTTGGCGAGGGGACCTTCAGAGCACGCGCAGCTTCTCTACTCCATCCCTTCACCTCCGCGAAGACAGTTGATTACGACGAGAGGCGGAGTAACGGGGATACAACGTTGAATGAAAAAGGTGCCGAAGCAGCCGTCGGAAACCGCCCTCACCACCACACATCGGGTCCAAATGCGGTAGCACATGACCGCGTGGCTCAGCGAGACGTGCGTGCAGTTCCAGGTCAGTGAGCACATCTTCGTTACGCTGAGGCTCTCATGCGCTCTCGCGATTTTCGACCTGCCCTGATTCATGATCAATAGCATGGGTGCGCATACTAGACGAGGACGACGAACCCAGCGCTGCAGCATACCTACTTCCGCCGGGCCCGCCAGATGCACAGGTTGCTCAACATAATCACAGCCCGGCCTTCAAGTCAAAGAGTAGGCCAGAACCTGGCAGGCTTTACGACTCGCAGCGGGAGTGGGCCCCACCAACACTGAGCGCCCCGGACAGCGAGATTGCATCACGTTGGAGGGCGTTTGCAGATGCCTCTGCTTATCCTGTCGTATCCGAGAACGGGAGGGTGCTCGTGGACGAGGAATGGCTTGTCCAACATGGGCCAGACTACTCTCAGCCATGGCTTGCCGCTGCGGGTGAAGGGGACGCGGGGATAAATGGAATCCATCTTTGGCAGTCGAAAAGGAAAGCCTGGTGGGTGCGAGCCCAACGTACGATACTGCGCAACCCGGTGATCCCTTTGGTCTTCCGCTCCGTCGTCTTCACATTCTCTGCCGTCGCTCTCGGGCTTTCAGGCTCCATCTACCATCGCACGTATTTCAGTGAAATTCAGGAAAATACACCTTCAACTGATATGGCAATTGTTGTGGACGCTGTGGCGCTCGTCTACATCTTGTACATTACGTACGACGAGTATACTGGCAAGCCCCTTGGTTTGCGGTCGTAAGTATTCCTTGATCCTCTAAATCGTCTACCACGCACATTTCAAGCTCTACGTCGCGCATGAAGACGGCAGACTGTTTCCGGAAATCATCTGACTGAGCATGTCTACAGCGCCCGATCGAAACTACGGCTTATTTTTCTGGACCTTATCTTCATCGTCTTCAATTCGGCCAACCTGAGTCTGGCATTCGAAGGGCTCCATGGCTCGGGCGGCGTGTGCGATATGAGAAGGAATGGTCAAGAATTGATCTGCCAACGCCAGAAAGGTCTGGCATCAGTGCTACTGATTGCATTGATCGCATGGCTGTTCAATTTCTCTACAAGTGTCTTGAGGTAAGCCTTGCTTGCTCTAACCCATTTCGTGGTTTTGGGGGTCCATTAACGCTACTCGTAGAATTGTAGAGAGGGTTACTCGCAGATGAGCTGACTCCGTTTGCACTTACGAGCTATGATAGCGGCCCATATTGATGGGCGCATTAAAGCCTACAGACCGTTATAGCACCTGTTGTTCGGTACCACAAGTTCTTCGTAAGCACAAAGAGGCTTCCAGTCCCGTTTCCCCCAATCCATAGTAGGGAAGCATCATACATGGAATTTTCCGAGTCCATAAATCCATTTGGATTAGATTACGTTCATCAAACCCTAGGCGCGTAGCTGGCGAAAGCTCGAAAGTGTCGAAGTTGGATGAAGGAGACCTGTTTGAGACGGATTTTGCACCATGCGAAAGCATATCTGGCATTCGGTGGTTGGCAAGTACTTTGCCAAAGCTCCGGGCAGCTCCAGCGTTGAGAAGTCCGACGGCGAGAGTGGAAACATGCAGGTTCTCGGTCTGTCCAAACTTCCTTGTGCCAGATCGAACGATGACGTCGGTCCCGTCGCGAACTACTTACCTACTGTACGGGTCGTTCAGTCGCAGACGGCGAACGACCTTTTCCACGCGCTGAATCAACAAGGTTGATGGTCCCGCTGCACAGTGTTCTACGATCTCTTTCGAGAATGGCGACTTCGAAAGCACCCATTACTCCTCTCAAAGATCTCCGGGTATTCTCCCATCAGCTTCCAGCTTTTGGCCGCGTTCCCAATACATCTATTCAGCGAAAGCCACTCATGATTTACCACTCGGCATTCCACCCAGACACTTCCACCTCGGACATTAAATCGCACATGTCGGCAGTTGGCGTCGTGGAGCCGGCGTGGGTTTTCCCCATGTACAGGCAGGTCGCTTCCGAAAAAGCTCAAGCTCGTAGCTGACCCTGGGTTGCAGTTTTTCACACTTCCATTCCACTAGTCACGAGGTCCTCTGCATTGCGGAGGGTAGGGCTAAGCTATGCTTTGGACATGAGGATAATCCCGAACGAGTGGAGTCCGTGGTACGGAAGGGTGATGTTGTTGTTTTGCCCGCTGGGGTATCTCACCGAATGCTCGAGGACATAGACGGGGGCTTCCAGATGGTTGGGAGCTATCCAAAAGGCAGCAACTGGGATATGTGCTATGGCAAGGAGGGCGAAGAGGCACAAGTCAAGGGGATTGAATCGCTTGGATGGTTCGAGAGGGATCCGATCTATGGCGAACAGGGACCCGTTGTCGATGTGTAATGGCCCAGACCGTGGTTGAAGGTCATTTGGATGAAGCAACGAAGGGGCGTTTTAGCGATTACACGAAAGACTTTGTCTTGGGACTTATCATTGATCAGGGTGTGTCGTTAACCTGTAGCCTAAGCTTTTCTGCAGCCTAAGATTGTTGTAGATTGCTCTTGGTCTGAATGGGTGACTCAATTCGGCAATGCGGTTATGAGTCCTCGTGTGCATCTCTGAGGAGGCTGGTGCGGCTTCAGCCTAGATCCCGTAGCTAGATACAGCCCTGTAGGCAGATCTCTGGGCATCTCGGTCGTTATGATCTCACAACATCCAAAATTCCACCTTCGCTTCATATGTGGATTCTGCAGATCCTGATCTGGTGAATTGCGCGTAACTGTTCAACGCGGGGTGGCAACGACCGCATATCACCGTCGTGTCCAGCACCACAGCAGCACAACACCCAGGGTCAAGCCTCAACCGCTATCACTCACTTCAGCCTTTTGTTGACGCACCTCCACACGGATGGGGGGCTTGTTCTTGTCTTCCAAAGATCTCTGTCCCTCAGCGACTTCCTCCAATCTCAAGCACACCCATCTCTCTTGCCTCTAAACGCTCGGCTTCTCGCTCTGAGATTGCCTCTCTTACCTCGAGCACGCGTATCTGCAGCGTCAAGATGACGATCATCATGCCTCCACAGCCCAACAAGGACGACTTGATAGCAACGTAAGCGGTCTCGGGGCATTTTTGCGTGGGAGAGATCTTCCAACCGCTGACACTGTTTGGTGCCACAGATGGGCCTTCCTACAAGCCGGAGTCGAGGGCATTATGAGGAATCTAAGGGAAGGCGTGGATATGGTCACGGTTCGTTATGCGCCAGGTGTCGTTAAAAGCTGCTACTGACACTGATCATGTAGTACATGGGCATTTACACGTTAGTCTACCAGCTTGTGGTACGTGCGTCCGCTGACCGAATACCAGCGCCGTACACAATTTCTGCACCTCACAAAAAGCCGTTCAAACCCCACCGGGTGGCGGTGGCATCATCGGGGCTCAAGCTCACCGCGGAGGTCGGTTGCTCTCGGGAATCCCTGTTGGTACATGTGCTGATTTGGAACAGCCCACCTACTCGGCGAAGATCTCTACCAAAATCTCAAATTCTATCTCAAACAACACCTGGCGGAAATTTACGAGAAGTCCAAGGGCCACAGCGATGAAGCACTGCTCACCTTCTACATCAAAGAGTGGGATAGGTACACAACAGCGGCCAAGTACACCAACCATCTGTTTCGATACCTGAATCGACACTGGGTAAAGCGTGAAATAGACGAGGGCAAGAAGGACATCTACGACGTCTACACCCTACATCTAGTGGAGTGGAGGAATGAATTGTTCAACAAGGTCCATGAAAACGTCATGGCCGCCGTACTCAAGATGGTTGAGAAGCAGCGAAATGGCGAGACCATCGAGCAAGCGCAAATCAAGAGCATCGTTGACTCCTTCGTCTCGCTGGGCCTGGACGAGAGTGATAGCACAAAGTCAACACTCGACGTCTATCGCTTCAACTTCGAGCGGCCATACCTCGAGGCTACCAGGAAGTACTACACCAAGGAGTCCAACCAATTCGTCGCGGAGAACAGCGTTGTGGAATATATGAAGAAGGCTGAAATCCGGTTAGACGAGGAGAAGGGCCGTGTTGGGTTATTCCTTCATGCGGATATCATGAGTCCCTTGATGAAGACATGCTTGCAGGTCTTGGTAACGGAGCACTCGGCGCTCCTTCGAGACGAGTTTCAAGCCTTACTTGACAACGATCGGAAGGATGACCTTGCTCGCATGTACCGACTTCTCGCGCGAATCATCGATGGACTAGAACCATTGAAAACAAGATTCGAAGCGCACGTTAGGAAGTCTGGGCTTGCAAATGTGGAGAAAGTGGCTAGCGAGGGGGAAGCATTGGAGCCGAAGATCTACGTTGATGCGTTGCTGGAAGTCCATACCCAGTACGCGAAGCTCGTGGAGGAAGCTTTTCATGGCGAATCCGAATTTGTACGATCCCTGGACAACGCTTGCAAAGAGTTTGTCAACCGCAACAAAGTGTGCAAGACCGGGTCCACACGATCGCCAGAGCTTCTGGCCAAACACACGGATACTCTACTCAAGAAGAGCGGCAAGAATGCTGAAGAAGCGGACCTTGAGGCTTCGTTAACGGAAGTAATGACGGTCTTCAAGTACATTGAAGACAAAGACGTCTTCCAGAAATTCTACTCTCGACAGCTGGCCAAACGACTTGTCCATGGTGGATCAGCATCCGAAGACGCCGAGACGAGTATGATTAGCAAGCTCAAAGAAGCCTGTGGGTACGAATACACCAACAAGCTCCAGCGAATGTTCCAGGACATCCAAACCTCCAAAGACCTCAACTCAGCCTACAAGGACTTCGAGAACAACGTTCTCGAAGGCGACGATCTCAAGAACGCTGTGGACTCCAACTACCACATCCTCGGCACGAGCTTCTGGCCCCTCTCGCCTCCCTCGACCCACTTTCTCCCCCCCGAAGAAATCAACAAGACCGTTACGCGGTTCCGTAACTACTACACCGAGAAGCACAACGGCCGTAAGCTGACCTGGCTTTGGCAGCTATGCAAAGGCGAAGTCAAAGCAAACTACATCAAGTCCACGAAGATACCATACACCTTCATGGTATCTACGTTCCAGATGGGCATCCTCCTGCTGTTCAATGAGCAGGATGTCGTCACGTACGAGCACGCAAAGGAGGCTACCCAGCTGACATCGGAGTTCTTGGATCCTTCCATTGCGGTCTTTGTCAAAGCGAGGGTACTGCTTGCGACTCCGGAGGGTGGAAAGCCAGAGCCCGGGACTTCATACGCTCTGAACTACCAGTTCAAGAACAAGAAAGTCAAGGTCAACCTCAACATCGCGGTCAAGTCCGAGCAGAAGCAAGAGGTTGAGGACACGCACAAGACGATTGAGGAAGATAGGAAGCTGTTGATGCAGGTACGTCTATATCCCGCAGCTCTCGCACGTACACCTTCCCTAACATACTAACCTTCGACATAGTCTGCCATCGTCCGCATCATGAAGTCCCGCAAGAAGATGAAGCACGTCCTGCTTGTCCAAGAAACCCTCACGCAGCTAACATCCCGCTTCAACCCCAAACCTTCCGACATCAAGAAGGCGATCGACCAGCTCGTCGAGAAGGAGTACTTGGAACGTCTGGATGACGACGAGCTCGGCTATCTGGCTTGATCTACTGCGAGGGCTGGGCGGCGCTGTGGCTGGCCTAGCAGGGGCGCTACAATGATGGTACTTTTATGCATGGGTTGGGACGCTTTACGATGCACGCGCTACGGATGGTGGAGCTGCTCGCGGATAGAAAGACTTGTAGATACCCTTCCCCTGGCAGCATGGTCGATAGTCGCATGCTATTCTGAGACGCGGGGAATATCCTCGATAGTCCCTAGAATTACAATTGCTTGCTGAATTGCTACCAAATACTGCTCGTTCCTGCTATAGATCGATGCGAAAGATCACTGCTCTGAGGCGATGCGACCAAGTCCGAGCACATAAATCTCTGGTAAAAAGACGTATTGACGTATTGACACTGGTGCAAATGACCAGCGGAAGCCCATCGCAAAAGCGGCATTGCGTTAAACGACTCTGTCGAGCGAGAAGAGCCAGCTTTGATTGGAGAGGATTTGGGCTGGGAAGGAATGCCAAGGACGGCGTTCGCGTCACGCGCAGCTAGAGTATTATCTCAATATTTAGAATGTAATTTTCTCTTATCTTAATTTCTAATCTTTTTTTCTTTTAAATCGTGCAATCTGCAAATCAAATTTTCTATATTAATTAACTATTATATCTTAGTTATTGAATTAATTGATAATTAAACAATTACTTGCTAATATTAGATTATTTTATTGCTTGTTTCTTATTTGATCTAAATCTTGTAATAAGTACTAGAAGAAGAACAATAACTCTAGAGACTTTTGCAAAGAATATTGTTGTCGATATATACAAGTCTTATAAGTCTTTAGAAAGAAAATCTTGCGCGAAGATATTGCTATTGTTTACTAATTAATAGATAATAGAGATAGTAAAAGCGTTAAGTTCTAAACTATCAAAGAAGTCTACTTAAATATATATAAATCTTGTTGGAAAGATATCTTAACTATTACTAAAATTCTTCTATTACAACAAGTATCTTTTTAATTATCTCGCTTACTATAGTTTTATAACAACTATTGTTCTTCAAAAAAGAGTTAGCATTCTTACTAGTACTATTACTAATATAGCAGAAGTTGTAATTAAAGTAAAGAGAGAGTTGATTAAAACAAAATGCGAATTTCGATATTAGATTGACAAACTATCTAAGTAAGTATCTATATAGAAGATGCAGAATTCGCGATGCTAAAATATAAAGAAATATTTTACTTTGATAATATTTTTGTGCTTTTGTAGAAAAATCAAGTTGTTAAGTTGCTTCGATCTTGTAATTATTAATAAAATCGATAACTTTGTTAAGATTGTTAACGTTGTATTATACGTTATGCGCTAAATTATAACTCTTTTATTTAACTAGATATTAAGTTTTATTACAAGACTTATGTTTGTTAAAAAGATATTCGATCTTATACAATTTGTTTTGTCACTTAAGCGAAAAATATAATTCGAATTCTTTATTTTTTATAATTATAAATAAGAGTTTTTTCTAATCTAGTTGTAAACAATTGTAAGAATCGAAACTCTTCGATAGCAATTCGAGTTAAGTTATTAACACAATTAAATAAATAATTATTATTAAGAGAAGCTCAAGACAATATGCTAGTAAATTTATTTTCTTTAGAATTTGAAACAATTTAACTGTTTAATTAAAGAGTTTCTTGTTAGTTATGCTCAATATAGTGTAATTATAATATAAGCGAAAATATATATAAATACTTTTTTTTAAATTAATTTAAATATGTTAAGCTAGCATTAAGAGCAATAAGTTATATAGATTTGAAATAGACGAAGTAGCTTGCGTATATAGAAGAACGTTATTATTAGACTGATCGCGTCGAGTTGGGTCATCGAGTTCAAGTCGAGTTCTTGGCCCGCCAAGACTCGATTTAAGTTAGAAATCTTGGCCCAAGTATTTGGGTCGAGTCAAAGGGTAGATATGAAGTACTTAGCGTATAACTTGGCTCGACTCGCCAAGACTCGAAAAATTTAGATTATTTTTAAAAAAGTGCATTAATCAACTTAATCAAGTTGATTAATTTAATTAATTTGTTTATAATATTATATAGTAATGCATTTAGATAATGCATTTGTACGTTATTTGTGCGTTATTATTTTTAAACTATTTTTAGTAATTCGAATAATGCGAATTTTTTTTAAAATAGAAAATCTTGGCATTTTGACGTCATTTTCGATTGCTTGGCGAGTCAATCGAGTCGAATTAAGAAATTGTTGACTCAAGATCAATTCCAAGTTAAGTCAAGAGATTGATATCGAGTATTTAGGTTAAGCTAGAATGTTAATATCGAAACTTGACTCGACGATTAGTCTAAATACAAGACTTCGTATATTTATTGTTTATTATTCGATTACAAATAATTAAATAAAAAGAACAAACTAGAGTCTTAAGCAATATTTGCGATATTATATTAACAATACTTAAAACAATTAAGTATTACTACTATCTATAATTTAACTAATGTTAAACGCAAAAATTTCGAATATTACGAAAATAATCTTATTCTTTGCAAATTACGACAAAGAATCGAATCTCTTCGAGAACAAACAAAAGCATTTATTTGCGCAATTAGTTATTAAAAGAATAGCTATATTAAAAAAGATACAAAATAATATCTCTTTTATGTAAGAAAGATTAGTTAAGTACTAGAATAAAAAACAAAAAATAACATCTTAATTAAAAGAGAAGAATAAGATTTATTTTCTAACAAAAAATCTCAAGATAAAGAAGAAAAGCAAAAAATTAAATTATGTTAAAATTAAATTATTTTTTATTGAAATTATTAAGAAATCAATTAATTACGAACTCGACTTATTTAAGAATATCAAAGTACTTCTAGTATTTTATATTTTATTGTTGAAATCAATCGATTTTAATATATTTATATAGAAAATATTTTATTACAAAGCTTAGAAAGAAAGTAAATACAAAGTAAAAAAAAATTTTAAAGCAACAAAATCAAAATCATTTTATTAAGTAAAAAAAATATTCTATCTCAAAGAATACGTAAGAATTAAAAAAGAATCTTAATAATTGCTATAATCTTATCTAGCTATTTTATTAATATTCGAAAAATTATTTAGCATAACAAGAGATAATTAAAAGATAAAAGACAATTTAACAAGAATATTTGTCGCAAGACAATTAAAGAATTTAAGAGTATTCGACTCTTTTATTTTTAACAACAAATATTGTGTCTTTTGCTTTGTTTTTGTATTAATTTTCTTTAAAATCTTCTTATTTTGTAACAATCGAATTATAATAATTGCTAGCAAAGCTTTATCTTTAGCAGTTTTGACAAAAATCTTCTCTATTATAATCGAGAAAAAATCAAGACATATTTACGCACGATTTGTTTGTACAAATATATTTCGAATACTTTAAATAAGATAACAAATCTTTTATAACAATACAAAAACAATTAAAAAGAGAAGAACGTTCGCAAGCAATATTTATTAATATATTGTAACATTCGATTTCGAATGCAATACAAAGATAACTTTGTTGCTAAAAAGATATAATAGAAAAAACAATAACTTTCGAGACAAAATTTTTAAAGAAGAGAAATAGTATTACAAATCTAATTCGAAACAATGTAATATATAGTTTACGACATAATATATAATATGAAGTACAATTATTTATGGCGTGATCGTCGAATCAAGTTTCAACTCGATCGGGTTGACTCGCTCAATCCTGACCCTAGGGTCAGGTAAATTTCCTAGCCCAACAAGGTGGGACGAACAAAGAATGCGCGCCAAGTGTTCGACTCGATCCACCCAATCACGTGACGTCACGTGACGCGCTAATCATATGCGATTAGCGTGGACCTTGCGCTAGCCCAATAGAGTTATCGCGTAGATAAGATAAGATAAGATAAGCGAATGCTAACGCGACGAAGTTAGCTTAGGTTCTTGGCATTGACTCGACAAAACTCGACCCTAGAATCGAGTTCGCGCCTTAACCCTGGCCCAACCCTACGAGGCCCAAGAGGGTGGGTCGAGTTGAGAAAAAAGTGTTCGACCTGACCCAACGATCACACTAGTCGCGTCTTTGTCTTCTATATCGTAATATTTGTAATACAAGAAAATTCTTCAAACAAGAACTCTATAAATCTAAGAGAAATTTGAGCATCGCTAACAATCTTGTTGTCTAAAACTATTTTAATAGATTAGTACATAAAATTATTCGTATCGTTGCGATAACAAATCTTGCTTCGTCTAGTAGTTGTTTTAGATTTGTAATATTAGTCTTCTATTGCATTTAAGTTCTTTTCTATCGTTATATCAAATATATTAGAAGAACGTGTTTAACAATTATACGTTCTTAATCGCATTTGTATATGCTTGTTGTAACATCAAGAATGCGACGTTTGCATAGAAATTAATTGAAGTCAATTTTGTTTATTCTTAATTAAACAAGAAGTAAATTGTATAATTTAAGATAATCGAAATACAATTGCATATACTTATGCGTAATCTCTAATGCAATCTTGCAATATTTTGCGTTATTCTTGTCTTTTAATTATCTATGTCGTCACTCTTTTCGAGCCTTGTCTTAAATAAGTGCATTTTTGGCAACAAGTTCGCTCGTTATTTGATCGACAAAAAAAAGAAGCTATCTATGCGCCTTGTCAACAATTTTGTTCGCGATCTTATCATCTTTTATGTTCTCGTATTTCGATATTTAATATAGTTTCAATATTGTCTCGCGACGTCGAATTATCTCGCACGCGCTCTATGTGCGTCTTAATCGCATTTAATTCAATGTCGATTTTATCTCTCTTACAATCTTAATTGAGACTTGATTGTCTAAGTATATCTTGTAGATTTGTTATTTCGAATTAGTGGCAATCTCGCAATGCATCGCCAATTTCTTTGTCGCTCTTGTAAGATTCTCGAGTTCGTCGTAATAAGTTAGTGTCACGTTAGCGTCTCCAATATTTTAAACTATTAGTTTATATATTATATCTATTAGCAATTAAACTTAATTGTTGTTCTTATTAATTATATATTTTGCAATATATTTCTTTCGATAATCTTAATAAACTTGTATTTAAATAGTTTGCAATACTCGATTTATTTTAATTTGTTAATATAATCGAAAACAACTATTTGTTTTATATAACAAAATCTAGTAACAAGATAAACAACTTTCTTAATTACAAGAATATTAAATATAATTTATACTATTGCTCGATTATTAAAATATTCTATTTTAATTTTTTTTTTAATTTTGTCTTAATAAAATCTTATTCTATAATAGATATCGAGTTTTTTTTCCTAATTATTTATAGAAATTTCGAACTTTTCTTTCTAATTATCTGTAGAAATTACATTTTTTTTGTTTTTTGCTATAACAACAATCTTGATCTATTTTTAGCAGTTTTTTACTTTGTTTTCTACTTTTCTTTGTTGCATTTTTTTTTGTTATTGTAGTTGCTATTAATATCTATATCTTTTTTTTGCATTTTTTTTTTCGAGTTTAAGTTTGAAGTTTGAAAATATATATTTGTTGCTTAAAGAGAAAACTTAGAATATATATCTATTATAGACAATACTTAAGAGCTCAATTAAATTGGTTAATTGTTTTTTCTAGTTTAGAATTAATACTATTTTTTGAATTTGTTAGCTTATTTGCTACTACGCAAACTTATTAAAAAAGTTTTATTAACAACTATTGTATTGTTTTGTTTCGAATTTAATTGTTTTTTCGATTATTGCAATATATATTGTAATAAAAAAAATTTAAATCTGAAGCTAAAATATTCGAGAAATAATCTTTAGCTATATTTTGTACAATATTTAAATATATTGTACAAAGAATTTGTTAAAACTTTGTCGAATCTATTAAATTAATAAAGAAAAAAAAATCTATATATTAATTAGTTAAATGAGTTTTAATAATAATAAAAATATATTGTTCGACTTAATTTCTACTATCTATTATTGCAAATGCTCGAGAGATATCGTAAAAAAGTTCTAAATATAAAACAAAACAATTTAAGCAGAAAACAAAACAATTAAAAGCAATATAGATAGCAAAATATATAGAGAAACGAAAAAGTATAATATAGATAATTGCGCTAATATAAATAATCTAATATTTAATATTAATTTCTTCTAAATAGTTTTTGGAGATTAATACAAATATTATATATTAAATTGCTTTATTGTTTTTTTAATTTATACTATATTGCTATCTATTAATATTAGGAAAAAACAATTATATAACTAATAGACTATTTACAAGCATAGTTAGCTACTTTCTTTTTTTGTTTTTTCGAATTCTAATATTTATAAGATTCGATATTTTAAGCTAATTTCTAACAATAATATTTAAGAGTTCAAAGAAGTTGTTTGTTATAAACTCGATTTGCTACAATTCTTCTTTTAATATATAACAATAACTATAGAATTAATTAGTTTTTCAAATTTTAAATAAAAAGTATAATAGTTCTTTTAAAATTATTATGCAACTTAAATAGATTGCTATAACTAATATTATTATTAAGAGCAAAAAAAAAGAATTAAATTATAAAATCGAAATAACAAATAAACTTGCAATACGCGCTAGTTATTAAAATCTATGAAGATAAGATTAGCTAAAAACTAAATTATATAAAATCAAAATAGATTAGATTAGTCTGATCGTCGAGCTCGATTTCGCGGGGGAATCGCTAAGTAATCGGGCTCGAGAAGCTTAACTTTAAAAAATCTTAAATTTTAAAAAATTTATAACTTTCTTGTATTTTATACGTATTTTATCAAAACTATGTTGTGTCGTAGAGAATTTAGCGTGCTTTCAAACAAAAAAAGAATTACTCGATTTGAAATAGTTTACGTAGCGCAATTAATTTATTTAGCTTCGAATTGAACGAAGAAGTCTATTCGAATCCTCGGGCTAAACAAAAAAAAATGTGTCCGATCCGGTCCAACGATTCCACTAGATTAGATAAGAATTAAATTAGATAAAACTAAATTAAGTTAGTAAAATTAGATTAGAACGCAATACAATTGTACTAAAATACAATTTAGTTCTATTCGATCTTATTATTTAGTAGATATTGATTGTATTAGTATTTATTATTATTAATAAGCAATTGAAAATATTCTACTTTCTTTAACGAATTTCTATATTACTATTGTATCTATTATAAGAGTAAATACTATACTAAAGAATTTTATCTCTTAAATATCGAATTATTAAAAAAGCAAAGTTGTATAGTCTTTTTAATTGTTGTTTATTACGCTTTATTCTTTATCTTTTAGTAGACTTAGAAAACTTTATAAATAGAGATAAAGCAAACTTTGCAAAGTTTTTGATATTAAACAAGAATTCGAATATTCTAATATTTGTAAAATACTCTTTTTTAGTAAATTAAAATTAATTAAATATATTAAATCTTATAGTTCTTACAATTAGTGTTAATTAACAACACGCAAAATATTATTATACTTAGAGAATCAAAGAATATATTGGTTTTAATATATTTAACTATTAGATAGAAACAATAATACAACAACTAATTGTAAAGTTATTATTACAAGTTTCTTGTTTCTACTATTTATTATATCGAATAGTAAGATAGAAATTTTATTAGTACAAAATATTACTAAAAATATTATATTGCTTTAATTATAATTTGCGATCTATAACAAACAAATATTAGAAAGCTGTTAAGTACTATTAGTATTTCTAATTATAAACAAATGTAAAACATCGACTTTACTATAGTTAGAAAATATAACTACAATACAAAAAACAATATATCTAATATATCGAAAATAATTCTTGTTAGCAAGAACCGATTTGTTCGAAAGCTATTACAATTGTTGATACAAATATTTACTCTTTTGTTTTCTTAAATAAGAACAGAAATATTTTAGATACAATATATATAATTACTCGAATATATTAAACAAAAAATACTATATAGTTGCTATAGATATTTTTGTAAATTGTTGCTATTATTTTTATTATTTTTATTATATTTTCTCTTTTTATCTTTATTTTTGTTTTGATACTAAATTAGCGTTATATTAATATTGCAACAAGATATACTAAAAAGTATAATAAACTAAAATAAATATTTAGTTAACTATTGTTCGATAGTCTAATAAACAAAATTTTAGTCGAATTGTCTCGATAATTGTTATTATTTATACTATTATTATTGTCTCTGTTTTTATTCTTGTTATATTATATCTATATTGCAACAAAATATATTAAAAAGTAGAAAAAATTAATAATTAGTTAGTTATTGCTCGATAGTCTAATAAACAAAATCTTAATTAAATTGTTTTAATTATTGTTATTGTTTATACTATTGTTACAGTTATAGTTTCTATCTTTTTTATTGTTGTATATACTAAATTGTTTCTATATTAATATTGCGACAATTTATACTAAAAAATAGAATAAAATAAAACAAACAAACAATTATCTATTGCTTAATAAATATACGCACAATTAATAGAGAAATATTGCATAAACAACAAAATTTATTTTTTTAAATTATACAAAAATATTTTTTGTCGAACTCGATAATAGTTTAATATTAAATATTATTATTAAAACAAAATCGATAATATAAACATAATATTTGTTTATATTTTTATATATTATATTCGACAATTACTTCTAATAAATCTAGTTGTTTAAAAGAAATATAAAACAATATTGTATTGTTCAAAATCTAATAATATTCGAATAAGATATTTGAAAAACATTAGTATCTTTTAATTATCTCGATTAAAAATATAAAAGAGAGTTAAAATAATACAAAAATTAGACTAATAGTATATTAAATAAATACAAGATAGATTAGATACAAAATAAATTACATACAAATTAGATTAGATATAAATTAAATTAACTTAAAATTAAATTAGTCTAGAATTAGATTAAATACAAATTAGATTGGATATATTTATTATCAGAGATATATTACAAATATAATATATACTCAAAAAACTATTTCGAATATCTTAGCAATTTATTTTTTTGCTATTGTTCGAGTTTTATAAAACTATTAACTATATAATAAATTAATCGACAAAGATATTATTACAAATTAGATTAACTATATTAATATAAACAAAAAATAATAATATATACAACAACTTTCTATTAAAGTATTGCTTTAATTAAATAATAAAGACAATAAATATATTATATTGTTTAATAATACAACAGTTATAGAAATTGTATCGAACAATATTAGCAATTATAGACTTGAGAACTAAATTTTTATATAGTTATTAAACAATTTATACAATAAATTTATTAAGTTTTTATTAAGATTCTCTTGTCTATTCGATTTAAATTGACTGCAGATAATTCGACTTCTTCAAATAGATCTACAGATATTGAAAAATTATTTCTAGATATCTCGATCTATTAATTCGAAACTCTTGATTTATTTAATAACAGAATATCTAATTTAGAGAATCTATACAAAAAAAGACGCAAATAAAAGTAGAACAATAGATAATTGCGTTTGTTAAATAGATATAGTTGAAAAAGATAACATAGATCGATTTAGAAATTTAGAAACGTTTTTTATAGTTACAAGAATATCTATTTAGATTAATATATTTAAAGAAATTATAGAATAGTCTATTAAACAATTAATTGCGTATATTTTTAGATATATATATATATATTTCTTAATATAATAGATACAACAATCTACTAATTATTTAGTAATTAAACTAGTTATATTATAGTTAACTAATTTATATAGTTCGAATATATAGTTAATAATATAAATGAATTCTTTAATAATATAAATTTAAAGCTTATATATATAGTGTGATCGTTAAATCGAGTCGAACACTTTTTTCTTAATTCGATTTATTCTTTTAAGTCTCGTAAAATTGAGTTAGAGTCAAGACGCCAATTTGATTCTAGAATTAAATTTCGTCGAATTAATGTCAAGAACTCAAGCTAACTTTGTCGCGTTAATATTCGCTTATTTTATCTTATCTTATTTATGCGCTAACTCGATTGAGTTAGCGCAGAGTTTACGCTAATTTAATTGAGCTAGCGCAGAATTTACGCTAATCGCATATAATTAATGCATTATGTAACATTACGTAATCGAATAAATTAAGTTAAACACTTAATGCGCATTCTTCGCTTACTTTATTCTATTGAACTAGAAAATTTGTCTAATCTTAGAATCAAAATTGAGCGACTTAACTCAATCGAATTGAAACTCGATTTAACAATTATACTATATATACAATTTGCTAAGCTTTAAGAGCTCGAAGAAGTAAAAGAATAGCTTGTATTATATAAATTATATCGAAATCAATTATATCTAAATTTAGTATTTGTTCGAGTTAATAAAATTGACGCAAATCTTGTAAAGTTGTATATATATAATATAGTATTAAGATATTATAAATATTATTTAGTTTTTAATCGATTATTTGATATTTGTCGACAATCTAATTTATTAGTCTATTTAATAATAAAATACAAATAGCAAATTATAGATTTATAGCAAATTCTAAATAGAAAATTAATAGTAACAAAAACAAAAACTGTTTTTGTTCGAAACAACAATAATATCGATATTTATATCTATAGACAAAATAGTTCTAACGCGTATATATAATAATAAGCAAATTTATCTTCTATATCTCACTATAGACAATTTTAATAACAAAATAAGAAAAAATTAGATTTGTTTAAATTCTATTTAATTTAATTTTCTATTAGTAATAAAATCGAGAAACTTTTATATTAAGATAAATATTTATTATCGAACAATAGAAATTATATTTAAATATAAATAATTAGATTATAAGAAAAAGAGAAAAACTAATAGAATTTAAGATATAACTCTAGAAATTTTGATTATCGAAAGAATTTCTATTTTGTATACGAACAACTATATTTGTTATTGTTATTCTATTATAGTTAATTTTAAGATAGATTATAAAGAGTAGATTTTAATTATAGATATAAAGAGCAAACAATATTGTATTATATATACAATTTTATCAGTTAAATAAAAGAATCTTCGAACAATATAATTAAGTTGTGTTTATAAAAGTACAATTAATTAAATATATTTGCAATACAAAAGAGAGAATCTGTTAAAATATTCGAATTAAGTATATTCTATCAACAATTTTGTATAAAAATACTCTTTTTTAAATATATATAATACTATATTAATAAATATTCTGTATTAACTATATAGTAACAATATTGTTAATTATTTTCTATAATAGATTTATAATTTTTTCGACAAATATATATCTATATTTAAAAGATCTATTAACAAGAAAATTCTTATAAGCAAAATTATTACAAATTAACTAAAATATTAATTTTAACTTATTATAGTATTTATAGAATTAAAATATTTCAACTATTTTAGTAAGATTAAATAATAGATAAGCAATAAGCAAAAATTAATATTATATTAATTAGTATTTGTTGTAACTTTATTATTAATATTAATTATATTATATATTATACTTTGTATACAAGTTTTTCTAAATTTTGTTATATTAATCTATTATCGAAGTTATAATAATTAAACGCTTAAACCTATAAATTATATTTTATATTAAATAAACAAACCAAGAATATCTTTCGCAAATTTTGGATTAACATAGATTAATCGCAAGAAATCGAAAATATTACATAAGAATATTAAGATTCGAAATTTTCGATTTTTTTAAAAATCGAATTGCTTAAAATAGTAACTTTTCGACTAAGCTAAACTTATTATAGTAATAAGCTAGCTTCTTTAAGCAATTCGATTTTATTCGATTTCTTAACAATTTGATTTAATTGCAAAGTTAAGATTAAATATCGAATTAACAATTAATCTATTTTAACAAAAGAAATTAAAAAGAGTATTTTAATTTCTTTAAGTATTATATATTTGTTTACTAAATTAATTATATTAAGCAATATAATAATTCTATTAAATACAACAATTTAATTAAAAAGACTATATATAAGAAAATAAAATTGTAGTACAAACAAATAAACAAATAGAAAAACTATTAATTACAAATACTATAATATAGTAAACAAAAAATTAATCTTTTAATTATATTTAATATACTATTGTATAATATAATTAACGCTAAGTTTATAATAAACAAGAATATATTTATAAGAATAATAAAAAGTTTAAAGTTATAAAGATTGCAATTGTCTTGCTAAAATATATTTAAGACAAAAACAAATATATTAAAAAAAATTAAAATAGATTTTAAAAGTTAAAGATTAGCAATTAATATTATTTAACTGCTCGATATATTCGATTTAATAGATCTACTTAACTTTTTTATTTAATAAAAATAATTCGAGAGCAATTGCAAAACAAAAAATTAGATAACGCAATAATAATACAATAATAGTAAATTTAAAATAAGAAAAAAAGACTTTTTCTAAATAAGCAAATATCTAATTTGCATTTATTCTTCTATTATATATTAAAAATATATTAACAAACCTATAGATATAGAGATATTTTTTTGCAAGATAGTACGTTGTTTATATATTTGGAAAAGTTAAGAGAATATTAATTGTCGAAACTAAATATAGTTGCAAAATAATGTTTTTAATATTTAGAAAGAAGTTAATATTTGAAAGAAGAGACAAGAGATTTGAAGTTATATTAAAAAAATACTTGTAAATTAATTGCTAATTATAATAAGTATTTAGGATTTAGACAACAATTAATACAATATAAATAGGAATTTTGTGTAATATATAAATATATTAATAGATATCTTAAAATAAAAATATTATAGTAAACTTTATAATATATATAATATAATTAAGATAGAATATATATCTCGAGATAAATAGTTAAATTTATAGTAGCTAGAATTATAATAACTCTAAAATTTAACTATAATTAAATAAAGCGCATATATAGTATTTATAAACGATTAAAATAATAACTTCTATATTAATAATTATATTAATCAAAAGATATACAATACTTTGTATTATAATAGTTAAAAGATTATTAAGATTTATTAGACAAATAAAATAACAAAAATAATAATTACTAAAAAAGAAATACGTAGACAATAATAGTAGAAATAAAAATAATAACAAATAAATATAGATAGTTAAATAATAGTTTTTTAACTATAGTTAATGCAACTAAAGATAAAAGATATATAATAAGACTTTTTGCTTTTGTAGTTTGCGTAACTGCAATCTAATATTAGATTTAAATTAATTTATATTAGATAGTATTAGATTAGATTATTTTATATTAAATTAAATTAGATTAGATTAAATTCGATTAGATTAAATTAAATTAGATTTAATAATATAGTTTTAAGCAAATTAAATAACTTTAAACAATTGTACAATAATCTTATTCTAGATAGTTGTAATTTCTAAGCTTTTATAATTAATTTAAGAAGATAGTTTTTGCTATATTATAGTATTCTTAATTTATTGCAAAATTATCTTCCTTTTAGTTTTTGTTTGCTTTTTAAATATTTTCTCGAAAGTTGCTAAGATTATAAAATCTATAAAATAACTTTCTTTTGTATTAATTACAACAACTTAGAAAAAGTTATAACAAATAAGTATAGCGAAAATACAATTAAAGATACTAATAGTAACTTATTATTTACTAATAAAAATACTAATAGAATATTAGAGCAATTGTTCTTGTTATTTTGTTTATTTAACAATTATTCGATCTTATTAAGACGAATTCGCTAGAAGAATTGCGAATATTTTAAGATTAAGATTTATTGTGTCGATCTATTAAGATCGAGAAAAGATCGTCAATTAAACAAAAGTTGTTAGCTTATTAACTCAATATATAGGATTGCGCATAGAACTAATCAATTAATAAAAGATATATTGTTAAGAACAACATTATATTTTTACGATATACACGATAATGCACACAGTGATGTAGACTCTTTGCATTGCATCGCACAACTTGTCAAATGTCTTGCATTACATTGCACTAAACAATGTGCATCGATGATGCATCGATAGTACGAAACGGTTTGCGTATGATTGCGAACCTTGTCGATAGTTCTATTTGTTCTCAACGAGTTGAGCGAGGTTGCGAGGTTGCGAGATGCAGTAATACTTATGATGTATGCAAAGACGAAGATGGAGAGAGATGCATACACGCGTAGCTGCAGAGTCTGTCATTGACCATATCTAGATATTCTGTGCAAGTCGAAGGGCCTGCTATTTTTCTATCAAGTGGCCACAACTGTTCTGTACCATACGTATGTAAACTGTATCGAAAGGGGCTCGCTATTGGCAGCGCTGTGAAAGCCAGAAGCCTTCAGCCCTACTATCTGTGAGTGACCGAAGAAGTGTATAAGTCCACCGTTCACGCAGCGTAGGCTTACGTGTATGCTTTTCCGTAGTAGACCAAAGTACTGTATTGCGCCATTGACGCTCATCTGCTCCTTCCCACTTCGGTCAACTTGATGACTGCCGGAATAATATGGGTAGGCAAGATCCAATCTGACTTCACACATGCTATCTCAAAAACTGCCCCAACTCCCCGTTAGACTGCATGCTGCTGGGCCCGCAAAATAGATTCAAGATCGTGGAGCCTGGTCGGGAAAGCTAAGTTCAATCCCCAGAGCCGCCAGCCTTGAGATCCCATCGGCGTTTGTAAGGGTTTCGGCGATGTCTGCATCAATCCCAGCTATCTCCAGCTTTTCCAGGATAGGCAAAGGAAAGAAGTGATACTCATCAAGGAAGGCGTTCAGAAGAATTTCGATATGCTCAGAGCAACCTGCGCCTTCAAGTCGAGCTTTTCGAATGGAGATTGGGAGCTTTTTGCCGAGACTGTTGGGATCCCTAGTCGTGCAGCCTCCTGCGGCATTGAGGAGAGTTGTAAACTTTATGTTGACTTCTTGTAGTTTGTAGAAGGAGCGCAGGGATGCAACTTTACTGCACTTGTCGATCCATGTATCGTCCAGGCCGACAAGCTCCAGAATCTCTAAACTATCTACCACAGAATTTTTGAGCCACCCACAGATGTCGGCAGAGTTTGGTCTAGCAGGAACCTCGCTATTATCTGTGTGATCACGTTGCTCGTATCCGAATCGCTTCAGATGCTTCATCGACTGTAATAGTTCGTAGAAGGTTCCTCCTGAAGCCCATTTGCACCTCTTCAAGGCGAAATAAACGACATTAGAATCCCATCTAAAGTGTTCGCGATACCTCTCAATCGTACATTCAATAGCGATAAGGGTCTCCAATGACGGTAGCTGAGCGCAAGTCCTAACTACATCGAAGGTGCCGTCAAAGGAATTGCCCTGTATCTCGACAGACTTGAGGTTGCCAAAATGGTGTTGGTTGAGAGGGGATAGCGAAGGCCGTTTCAGCACCATACTCAGCATTGGGAAAGAGTCTTGATCCCACCGAAATCGGATTGCCAGTTTCGTAAGGTTTGGTAACAGGGCCAAAAAGATACCGATCGCACACTGCTCGTCACCTGCCGCAATGCCTTTCACAATCGCGTCCACGGAAGCGAATCCTTCCTTACCGATGAGCAAGTCCTCAACTTGTTGGAACGGTCCGCGGCGGATGGCCTCGACTGTCATTGCCAGTTGTTCCTCAAGCCCTGCTGGAACGATAGAACTTCGGCGGGTCTCCCACCCAGAGACAAAAAGCTCTCGGACATAAGATGCACGTCGAGGATCATCTACTATTGTCCGTAGAGCTCTGGTGAGCTCCAAAGGCCTATTGCGATTAGTGAGAGTGCTCATTTCCTGAATCAACGCTCTGTGGTGTACTAAATCTTCCTTGGCCAGCGAGTATAACAATTTGCAAGTCAAAGCGAGATTGACGAGGTTCTGATGGAATGTATGCTGTAAGATACCTATGATCAACTCGTTCGATAATTGAAGGAGGCCCGAAGGTCGTGGAGTAAAGGTGACATCGTTATTTCCCACAGCAGGTTCGTTCGTTCTCTGCTTTTCGGCATTTGATCGAAGATTTGGCAACTCCTTTGTGCGCAATGGCTCTTTGCCTTCGTCCTTGAAGTTGTTAAAGGGACGTCTAGAGCCAGCGCTCTCAGCTTGAGCAAAAGGTTCCAGGACAGGTTGTGGACTTCAATTCCAAGGTGATGCTAATGATCTGTGCAGACTCAAAGCGTGTCAGCCTGAGGGTAGTCTGAGACCTAGATCAAGGACACTCACTCATAGAGAGACGATCTGTCCGACGCAGGAGAGAATTGCAGGCTCTTCAGAGCTTGTCAAGATCCAGACGGCGGTGGTTAGTAGATTTGCATAGCCCACTCTGCAGCAGCTAGAGAAAGAACAGGGGGTAGATCTGTTCACTGTTGTCTTTTCGGAACGCACTGACAATTCCGGAAAGTCCTTGTGAGATTCGAGGAGCCTTGGCAAGTAAGAGCGGCGGTCATGATGTAGTAGATTGGCAAGTCGGAGCGGAAAGAGATCGCAGATGGCTTACAATGTCGAGCGCGGTTATCGCGCTAAGCGAGCTGTTACCCCTATTCATCGGCTGTGTGTTGAAGGTAAGAGTGATGCTTATACTTAATAGCATTTGTCCATGCCTCATACCTAGAGCATAGCTACAAGATTTTGTTCTCGAGAGGATTAGAAGTTTCAAATGTGAGAGGCTTTACATTAAAGCTTTGACTGTGCCGTGAGCTACCGACAGCTGGTATACTGAATCTCTCAACTCAGGCTACTGGTAAAGATCTATCTGACCCATAGTTTTAACGATGAGTAGGACAGGCAGTCCATCGGACTGCACCGACAGACTCATAGAGAACGGCAATAAGTCATTCCATCGGATTTATTAGAAAGTTGTACCAAGGATTCTTCGCGTGTCACACATGTTCCTTCCAATGCTAGCGGGCTTCTAAGCAGGCATATAACCTCTTCTTGACCATCAATCCTATCCATTCTTCGTGGTTCCTGCATCTTTGCCATTACCTAGCTGACGTCGAGTTCGTCCTCCGTCTGTAGGTGAATCGCAAGGCCAACACGCTCCGACCACTCCAACATACTTCCCGTTTGCAGTTCCTCTACCGCTCCTGGCTCGACGTACATTATGAGCAACTCGCAGAAGTGCTCTAAAGGGCGGCAACAACAGTCCTTCTGACGTAGTAAAAGATCCATAACGAGGCTCACGGGATATCTTGGGATTGGTTGCCTTATCCTTGTCAATAACAGAGTCCGGAGAGATCTGGGAAGCTGTTCGTGTAACCCAGTTGGAAAATATGATTTGGGTTTAATACCAAGCCAGTCCAGTATGTAATCAAATTCGAGTGTAACATCTCGTAGATTCGCCAAGTCATTGTCATATCGATCACAGACAAGCTTCGAAGAGTTTTCCTTGCAGTATTCCTCAAGGCGTTTATTATAGCTGCCTTCGGCACTTTGAAGGAGTCGCAATCATTGCGCGGGTCTTCTTGGTAGGTGAATTCTTCTAGGGTTTTCATGGAGCGAATCAACGCAACCAAATGACGCTCGCTAAGAGAACATCCTTCTAATACGAAGGATTTGACATTGGAGACGTAAGAATCTGCATCAGTTGAGCAAAATTGCGGACCTCGTATAACGGTTCCTCCAGCGGCCAGATGGTGAATCAAAGGGAGCTGAGCATAAAATTCCAATAATTCGTAGGCCTGGGGGCTGGACCCTTCGATACGAACGACTGTAAGGTTCCCGACAGAAGGTAGATAGCCTTCCGAGCGAGATCTCAGTGCCCTCAGTAGACGTCCACAATCACGATTGTTAAGGTGCAAACCGAGATGGGTGATACTGTCTAGTACTGTAAACCATGCAGTGAGAACGAAGTCGATATTGCCCGCCATTACTGCAGTGTGCCAGGAATCCGCGATATCGAGCTCGAGATTGAACTGTGGATTCCACAGCTTATGGAGATCAGCATGCGTCGCTTGCACCACACATTCATCCCGCGCGGCGTTGAGAATCTGAGGCTGTGGAGGAGCATCTTCCAGCATTATTTCAAGGCTATGAGTGTAGGTTGTGAGTCTTCTATCTAGGAGTTGCTGCGCTACTCGGCTTGCGAGATAGCAATAATGCTGATTGACGTTGGAGACAAAGCTCCACTCTAAGAGTAGTCTTCGATGCTCTTGCAAAGATCTGTCGGCCAGGTCGTGAAGGACATGGCAGATCTTTATTGTAGAGATGACTGATTATCTGCACAAGTAGTTCATTAGGAAGGTCAACGATAGAGTTGCACCTCTTCGGGACATTGGTAAGCTGATATTTATCCTTGGTTGGCTCATCCGTTGCATCTCCGCTGGTGTCCAATACTTTAATGGCAATCTCGCCAGTCGAGGAGCTCAGCTCCATGCTAGATGATGGCGAAGGAGATGTTCGTGGAGGATCATGCATGCTTGGAAGAGCTTGGCCTGACTAGAAGGCTCAAGGGGTAAGGGTAGCCAGAAAAACAACGGCCTGGGGTATGGCGTGATACGCGCGGCAGTATCAATGGGGCGGACCTCTGTGAGTGACAGTTAGCCCTCTTATATCCAGCATTGCATCTATAAAACTTGCGTACCTATAGTTCACTCTGTACTCTAGATCGCCCAAAAGCCATAGAAGTTATTGTGCAATGTAATGTGTGTGATTCGTGACAGTGCACCAACACATGTGTACCTTGAGCTTTATAGATTATCTTAGGGTTTAGCTATCGTGAATGTCGACGTGTGACACAGTGAAGTAACACAGCATGAGTCTTCATCATCTCGTCCCCAATATATGACAGACTATCAGCTCACACCTGGGATGAGACAATAATCGCGCTTTTCTATTTACGAAGGCACCGTCTTTCTCCGTTGTCGAAAACTGCACCAGCACTCGTTCTCACTGCTGCCTTTTATGTCACTGATGAAGCCATTCAGTAAGAAATAACTTTCACTGAAAAGGAGTCTTAGATTGTGATGTGACGGTAGCCGAAGAGACAAGACCTAGAAGAATGTGAAAGCGCCGGCAATAAATGTCCTACGGGACTTCAAGTGAATTGTGGGCAGCCTACTGCCGTATTGTATAGCAATGGCCTTCACTACGAGGCTGTGCAATTCAGCGCAATTGATGTTTCTTTATTAGTCTCTTATATGTGTTGCCTCAATAATGGGTAGTCAGACAGCAAGCTCTGAGTGGATCTGGCGCATTACCGTCGCTGGACAACAACCAATTTCCGAGGTGCTTGTTTGAGAGAATCGGGATGTTTATGTAAATGCATAGCCACACCGAAGGTGTTCTAAGAGGGGTTTGGGGTGTTCTGGTTTTCAAGCCATGGTTTTGCAAAGTGCTAGCCTATCTTAAAGAATTTGGACGAGCGCTACTGTATCGCACACTCTTCTGAATCGTCTCCGTCATCAGTCAGCCAGTCTTGATCTCTCTCATCGTCCTTGTCGTCCGCGTCGTCCTCGTAGACCCTCAGAGTGACCTCCACGCCCACAGTCTCGAGCCTTCGAACAATTCTAGCTGCCCTCAAACTCCTCAACTCAGCCTTCTTGATCCCTACGACGACGACATCTTCTAGATCTGGTAAGCGTTCCCATTTCTCGCGCAATAGCGCTCTCAACATTATCTTTACAGATTCCGTTTCTAATCTTCCGAAGTTGCTCACCAGCTTTAACCACTCAATAGACCTTGGTAGCTGCGTGCATTGGATTTTTGAGGGTTGTTCTTGTAGCGTCCTAAACAAGGCGTTGAAGTCCAAAGTGACGCACTGAAGGAAGTCGAATTCTTCCAGAGAACCAAGGGGTGGCTCTTGTTGCGCCGCTGTGTGTGCTCGACCAATCAATTCTAAACTTGTCAAAGTTTGACTTGCAGCGATCTTGAGGCAATCGACAATAGCTGTTCGATCTGTATAGGGTGCCCATGAAGAACCAGGCCAAAGCTCTGTGTGGCTGAAGTGATCTAGGCTGTGCATGTTGGAGATCAAGGCGACTAGATGACGTGTGCCAAGGTAGCATTGTTCCAGAGTAAATGACTCGACGTTGGAAACGAAAGGGGGAGAAATCGGGTGATCCGTAGGTTCGTCGAGTTTAATATGGGCAGTACTCAGATCTGTGACTGAAGTGAGCTGAGTGCTTAACTCCAAAAGTCTGTAGGATAGTGGATTTCCTTCAATTGCGGAATGTTCTATCCGAACCCTCTGCAGGCTGTCGAATGAGTCCGGCCAAAGCTCGGACGAAGAATCAAACAGCTCAAGAAGCAGGTTACTTCGGAGGCCATGAAGGTATAGCGTCAAACTTGTAACGCTCTCTAGCAGCGTCGCCCACGTCCAGAGAATGGCATCGAGACGACTCCGTTTAACATCACTCTTCCAGAGCTCCCAATAATCGGGACTGGAGGGCTGAAGCCCGGATGGCAAAACGTCGTCATTCAGTGCTTCCAATATATACGGATCCAGGGCACCGCCAGCGTTGTCGAATGAGAGCAGTGGTTCTCCTAGTTCGATCTCAAGACAGTAGGTGTAGCTTCGAAGTCTACGATCCTTGATTTGTCTCATAACTCTGCTCGCGAGGTACCCAGGAGGTTTGTTGACATTCGAGACCATGGTCCACTCTGATACAAGTTGGCGATGCTCCTGTAAAGCCGTCCCTGCAAGATTATGAAACCGTCGACAGGCTATTGCAAAGCTCACGAGTTGCTCATTGTAGAGAAGACCCACAATGTGGCTTAAGAGCTCATTCGGAAGCTTGAAGATGTGACAAATCGGAATTGAGTGGCTCTCATGTTCTGTGCTTGCATTTGAGAATGCGTCGCTGGAACCATCTCCGGTGGTCAAGCTTTCTTGACTCTTTGTGGGGGAGAGATAGTGGTTTGTGAGAACAGACTGATCCGAAGATCGCGAATGTGAGTGAATGTCTTGTGATATAGACATTTTGATACTGGAAATCACCGAACACCAGGTTCCAGTAATAAAGAGGGATGAGATAGATCTCACCCAATCTATTCGCACTGAGCCAGGCCCAGGAGAACAGAGTGTCCAAATTCTTTGCAGAGATTTGGACGCGGCAGGAATAAAAAACAACCAAGGAGCCACGACACAAGAAGAAAATATGGTACTTGTGGCACCGGCGAGGAAGTTGGATGTGGATGATGATGGAGGTGCAAGATCGTGCCCTTGTTTATGAATCTCTCTTGCTTGGCTCTAACCGGCACGTGATCTCGGCTATTTCCTAGACGCGCCGCACAAACGTGATGATCTTCAAGCTCAATCTTCTTCTCCTTCCCAAGTCAAAACTTAGCAACCACATCCTATGCTTCGCATGGTGTGACGATCTCCTATCACCTTCTCACCAACTGGTGAGCTTATCTCTGCGCCCTCCTGTCTACCAGGGGGCCCCCCTCCACCACCGTAGCGGGTATAACGCTCTGTCGCGGGTACGCGGTAATATTGCTCAGGAGCAATCCTGATCTCTCCCTCTGCTATTGCACGGGGTAGCAATTCTTCAACTATGTCTTCTCCCCAGAAGTCACCCCCGTCTCCGCCGTCAGGCGGAGACTCTCCCCTGGCTATTGCCCGGGGTAGTAATTCTTCAAACATGACTCCTTCACAGGAACAACCCGCTACTCAGCCATCTGGTAACCCCGCCGACATGTCGCATAGCGCAATGGCGCAAGACACGTTCCATGCCTTGCCCGTTGGTCCTGCACCCACTGCTCCTCGATCTTCGCGGGCGACGATTGCGGAAATAACTCGCAAGCTGGAAGCGAAGCACCAGGCAAACCTAGCTGCTCGAGATGAACAACGACGCCAGCAGCAGCGAGCCAAAAAACTCGAACGGAACCGCAAGCGAGAGCGCGAGGCGAGCCCAACCCTGGATCTGCCCCACAAGAAACCCGCTTTAGAACTTCCAATTACGAAGAAGGGGAGTGACGGTGGAGGCTCTACTAAGCTCACACTTGGTCATTTCCAGAATGGTGTAAACCTAACCAACGATGGACGAGGAATAACAGGCCCCTAAAAGCTCGTCATCACGGAAGAGAATGGGAGTCAGATCGTAAATTTTCCTGCGCTAAAGCATGAATTAAAGCCGCGGAACGTACCATGCTCCATAGCACTTCCGGGAGGGCTGTGCATTGATAGAGCAGCTAAGTGGAGTCCCAAGAAGGGTTTCGACCTTCCAAATCAACTGGACGAACTTTTGAAGCTTGGTATTATAATCAGTCCCGAGGCCGCCGATAATACAACCAGGAAACCCGTGCAGGGTGATCTTGGTGCGAAAGGCCCGGAAATGGTGATCGAGGAAGCGGAAGAGGGATCTGAGGAAGGCGAGATCCTAGGATAAGTGTGGCGGATAGTTGACGGCTGAGCGGCGGAACACACAGCATGCGCCGAGTCAAGGAGTGAGGAGGACAACGGAAGGACTGGGGTCTTGCTCTGTGACGGCTGTACTTGGATAGTCCGCCACTAGCATTATAGATAGAATGCAGAGTCTCGTCTGATCTTACTGAGCTTTGCATGCCTTTTACCCACAGTTGACTAATCGTGGATAAGCTTTGCCAATGGTTCTTCGGTCACTCGACCGTGGCAGTCTGTAAGATGGCCTTTGATGCACCAACTTATGTCCTCTATTGAAACAACGTATTGACGTCTTGACGTTGGGTTGAACGACCAACACATACCCATGGCCAAAAAGTAGAATCGTCAAAGCATTCTGATTGTCCTCTTAGAACATCCTGGAGATGGCACTTGGATATGCACTGAACTCGATAAGGATACTATGCCACCGCCTGATTTAGACACTCCAACTTCTCTATTGATGTCTCACGCATTGATATGAATCAATTCTTTCCCGAGTATTTAAGATCATGACAGTTTCTCGAAATAATTGTTGGTGACCTTCCTTATCCCAAACGATGCACCCTCGCATGTCCTTCAACGTATCGACGGCCTAGCGATGGGCCGAAAGACCAACATAGAGCCAAGAACAAAGAGTGAAACCGTCAAAGCGTTCAAGCTGTCCTCTCAGCACAGCCCCGGAGATGGTATCTGGATATGCACTTGTCTCGGTGAGTCACTTCATTACCGGCTAGGTTAGACACTCCAGTTTGCTATCGACGTCTTATGATCTAGTAAAGATACGTCCTGTCCCTGAACATATCCACCTGCTGTTCAAGTTTCCTAGACCCTCCTGTCTTGAACAACACATCCGTATTCACCTTAGGGCTTTTCTAGCGTGCTTCCGGCCCGTCATCTATGAGTGATGAAGGAATTCATGCTTGAAGTTTTTGTTGTTCCTCAGCAGCCTCACAGCAAACACGGTCGTTCACAGCATACACGTTCGGTCTAAGGTCCTAACGGTCATCGACTGACTTTTCATGCTTTGAACGTACACTTGCCCGTTCGATCCACCAAAGGAATCATACAACAGCAGGTAACGCTCTGTCACGAGTCCGTATTCAGGCGACTTCGACCATTTTGCCCAAATCTCTTAGTATCCGCCCACAAGACAAGAACGTGTGACCATGTCAACTTCCAGCAAAGCCAATAAGCGCCTAGCTCCAGATAACGCAGCTGACGACCAGCAACCGCGAGGCAGCGATCTCGAGGCTCCGCTCGACAAAACCACGAAGGAACGGGACGATGCAGTTCTCCGAGCAGAGCATGCAGAACAGCAGCTTAAAGACTTGACCAAGGAAATGGCCAAAATGAAGGATGATGCGAGCTTCAAAGCTCAATTATCGAGGGCGAAGGCCGCTGCAGTAGAGGTCTCCGACTTGCAGACGCGGCTGAAAGAGGCCATTGCACGTGCTGAAGGGGCGGAGACGATTGCTGATATTCTGAGGCAGAAAAAGGAGTATGCGGAGGGGATGGTCGAGACCACGGTCGAGGAGCATAGCGCTCTGGTGGAGGAACGCAACCAACTAGAAAAGGAAAACATCGAGCTCAAGACTCAGGTATCGCGACTCCGGACTAAGAAATCAGTCGAGCTGCTCTCGGTTCCTGATTCAGATGCCGCAGACGAAGAGGTGGACAGAGCGGAAGCCGCTGCCTCGTCGAGTCACAGGGGTGGAAAGAGACGAAGGTCCGAAGCCACCAGGGCACATAGAGCAGACCCCTCGCACATCGCAAAGACCACAGCATCCGCCTCCAGACGGCGGAGAAGATCGAGTCCAGCTCTACCGCCCCAAGAGTCGCAATCGGATTTCGAATTCGACCTATCTTCTGGCAGAGACGAAGCGCGAAGGCTCAACTTCACGGCACAGCCAAATGCTAGGTCTGCCTGGAGATCTGTAGGTGAGCAGACGGAAGACGAAGACAGTGAAATAGAAATTGCTGTCTCGTCGAGTCGCAAAAATGGAAAGAGACGCGGATTCGCAGCCACCGAAACAGATCGACTTGACCATTCACGCAATGCAAAAGCCACAGCATCCACCATCAGACGACGGAGAAGACCGAGTCCAACTCCGTCGCCCCAAGAGAGCCAATCAGATTCCGAACTGGAGCTGCCTCTTGACATCGATGAAGTACGAAGGCCGGGGTTCATGGCACAGCCAATTCCAAGGCCTGTCTGGAGAGTTGTACGGGGGCAGATGGTTATCTGGGACCAGAAAAGACCAGAGTGGCGTGTGCAGGAGGAGAAGCTGGTGTGTGCGTCTTCCTACACACGGAAGAGGTCCTCCGAGTTCTCGGACGGACCAGATCATGCATGCTCGCACTGCAAGAAGCATGGCAATGTCTGCGTCGTTGTCTGTGGAGGAAGGATACGGTTGTTGCCAGTCAAGGGCGCAGAGGCGATGGGGGAGGAAAGTGAAGGTTATTGGAAGGCAGCGGTGCCGGAGAGGAAGGCTTAGGCGGAAGTGCCAGCAGCGAAGGTCGAGAGATCCATAATGTTCCAGATAATTATGGGAGGCTGATCTTGACTTCTTCACTTCGCTGCTGTGGTTTCGGACGGTGGCCACCAATACGGAGGATATTTCAATTGCACTCCCCAAGAGCCTATCCCACACACTAGCATCAGTGAATACTCGGTACTTTGGTAAACCCCATGAACTCCATTCTCTTGTTGCTTTCTTATTAGGGTCTTCCGACTATGTCACAGCAGTGTGAGAGGCAGAATGGCGCGCTTCCTAGTATCGACCTAGCTCAGTTGGTATAAAGTAGTGATTCACTATTGTCCACGAATGTAAAGGCGCTTCTTTGCAGCACAGGTTTTCTTTCTTTCCGCTCTTACGCTTCCATGCCCCTTTCTCACATTTCATGATCGAGTATGCGGCGTTCTTTCATGATTCGGCTCTCGACAACGGTTGATGGCCATGCAATCACTTTAGCATCACCCTCTTAATGCTATTTTGTGGATGCTCCCTTGCTTAGCGTTCTGATACAGTTCTGGATCGAACCGTTTTCTCGTGCATGGGACAGGGCGTCTGCCCTACGCCCAACTACTCGCAAGTGCTCATCTTTTCGTGGAGCTACTGCCCGTCTTCCAGGCCTTCGTATTGTGCAGCGAACGAGTCGTAAAGGACTGATGAAACGGGATCAAGATCAGATCGTTCTTTTTCGACATATGCACTGGTTGTTGAGAGGCCTCACCATCGTACTCAGGCGAGTTCTGGCCCTAAGCACCTCGAATACCCTGATCGATTTCAAAATACTCAAAGACGCTTTGCCTATGGGACCGTGTTGGTCGAAGTGCCCATTTTGTTGTCGTATGGCCGTTACTTCATCTCGCAAATCGATTCGTATCTCAACTTGTTCCCGGTTCCCTCTTGCGAAGGTATGTGACCCGGTCTCGGTCCCCGGGTCATTTCTGCCCAAACTCATTCTCCGCCTCCCTCGCAAAAGCCCCTATCGTATTGCACCTCCACTTATACGCAACCCTCCCCTCATACCCCTTCTCCTCCTCGTCCGTACTCTCCCTCTTTATCCACGCACTCTCGATTCCCAGATCCTTCGTCGCCACATGATCGGTCCCCAGCCCATGCGCAACTACCAACACCTCTCCCTTCTCGACGCCGAAATCCTTCTGCACCCTGCCCAACATGTACTCAAAGTTGCGATGATCGGGCTTATACGAACCGATATCCTCGGCCAAGTAGACGGCATCAAATTTCACATCTTTCAGGGAGCCTGCCAACACGCGCGAAAATGTGTCACGGTCGCAGTTCGAGAGGACAGTGAGTCTGTAATGTGTGGAGAGCTGCTGAAGGGCGGCTACTGTGTCGGGGAACGCAAGCCACTCGCCCATCGATCCAGCAAACGTTTCCGCTTCTTCATGCAGTGGCGTAGGAAGGCCCCATTCTCGAGCCATCTCCTTGTAAATCCTGACCAGGACGTCGTGCTGCCGAAGCGAAGGGACTTCTTGGTGGATAGAGGCCTCGAGGCGTAAAAAGAGTTCAAAAGAGGGCCGGAGTGAGCGGTCTGGGTGGGAAGTTGAGTGGCGGGAGAGGAGGGGCTGGAGGGCTTTGTAGATGCCAGTGGGTTCATCGATGAGGGTGCCGAAGACGTCGAAACAGAGCAACTTGAAGTTGGATAGTGGGGGAGCGTTAGGACTGAGAGCCATTTGGGTTAAAGAAAGGAACAGAGTTATATAAAAGGAGAATTTATCAAAAGCGGCTGAGATGCATTGGAGAAGATGATACGGAAGGAGGAAAGAGAAGTAGATGGTTTATGAGCGACAACGAAGACTGGTAATACCGTCTTGATGTACAAAGTAGTCCTCTTCACGTGATCCCGGTGGCTCACATCGCACGTGTATCCGGTCCGGAGAACGAGGCCCCGCTGCCGGCAGACCCTGCAGCAAGTATAGCCGATTGGTCGTTGGTGGGAAGGGGGGGCTGGTGCATCTTTGAAACTTCTCTTGACCGCCGCAAAAAGGGAGCGGGATTCCGTGGATCTAGCGAAGGAACAGCACATCAAACGGTGTCATCTTGCATCACTCATAGCTCTCTCTCGTAGGGATATCAGTTGTCTGTGAGGATCTCACTTCTCAATCGTATGATTCGCGACCTCGGATTGACTATTTAATCAAGCATTCGCTTCCAAGACCAGTTCCTCGGGTATCGCAAGCCAAGTCGCTTGGTGGCACCAACCACCCCCACCAGACTCCGCACACAGCACCCTCTGATGCGATGTCTGCTCCATTCATTGCTCTTGGTACAGTTTACGATCCGCATCATTCTCACGAATCCTTGGGCTGACTGATTGCAGGCCTGAAGGTGCTTACCCACTCCCCATTCCCTTTTTGATCTCGTACCCCACTCCACGTACCCCACGTTCCGAAATGGCGGACGTTGCTGAACTAGCTCTTGAGGCCGCAAACCCTCTCATTGAACACGCCGACAAAGTGTACGAGCCAGCGGTAGATCGTGCAAAAGATCATGCCCGAAAGATTCGCGACAAGATCACCAGCCCGACAAATGGCAGATTCGACGACGAGGACGATGAGGACGACTACTACGACCGACCCCGCCGCCGTGAGACCGAACGAGCCCGCGGACGTGGCAATTACGAAGAGGAGTTCTACGAGAGGAAGGTAACGGGGCCTCGTGCCAAATCAGCTGGTAGAGACGGCCGCTACGGTGGAGGAGGCAGGGGTCTTGACCGCGACGATAGGCGACGTCCGTACCCGATATCGAAAAACTAACGAACCTCACTGACAACGTGCAGGTCGTCGCCACTATTCTCCCTCTGACTCCGAGTCCTCTCCTGAACCTCTCAATCGCAACCGCCGGAAATCTGTAGGTGAGCAAGCTTTGGCGCTGCTTGGTATTGGAGGTGGGGCTGCCGCGGTGGAGCATGAGCGTGATCGTGATCGAGACCGCAGGCCCGACAGCGACCGACGTCGCGACAAACCCAGAGGCTACTCGAGAGATGATTATCGGAGAGACGACTACAGGCGCGATGACCGTCGAGATGATCGCCGAGATGACCGCCGCGACGACCGCCGAGATGACCGCCGAGATGACCGCCGCGATGATCGGCCACGTAACGTAAGAAATGATGGTGGCAACCAAGACAGCAGGAATCGATACGTCCCCGCAGGATATCTCGGGAACGGGGACAGCAACAATGGCCGGAACGGTAATGACGGAACTGTGGCTACACGCAACAACGACAATCAAATGCGTAGCAGTAGCCGTAGCCAAGCTGGAGGGAATGGCGAGAAACGTGGCGAGAAGCGAGGTTCCTCCGAATCCTCTTCCGATGTTTCCTGCTCGTCAACTGAAGACGAAAGGCGTGTCAAGAAAATGAAAGGCAAAGAGTTCCTCACCGCTGGTCTCGCTGCCGTTGCCACCATTCATGCCGCACAGAATGTCTACAAGTCCATGGAAGCTCGTGACAAGCGCCATGAAGAGGTCCTCAAAGGGGAGATCACAGAAGCTGAAGCGAGCAAGAAGAAGAACAAGGCCAGACTGCAAGACGCGGCCGCCATTGGCATCGCAGCTCTGGGTATCAAGGGAGCTTACAGTGAGTGGAAAGAGGTGCAGGAGCATCGAGGGGAGGTGGCGAAGCAAAAGGAGGAGAGGCAGAAGAGGCACGAGAAGCGAGTGAAGAAGGCCCAGAAGAAGCAAGGTGGCTATGGCAATGGAGGCGGTAACAATAGGCAGCAATCGGAACCGGATTTGAATCGTCGTTACAGAGACTAGGGCTGACCTTGGACGGTGTTCGGCCCTTGGCTGCACCTCTCCAACGCACCAAAATCGGGTGCCATACCGGGATTTCCTCATCCCATGACGATGTCCACGATGACTATGTGCTACGACGAACGACTGGCATATCATAGCGACCGTCTCTATACTCGCAGCCCTCTGCATAACCACAATTCACACATATCGAATGATTCTTTTGTCATCAGCTTATAGAGCACCGGCGGCAATCAATTTACTTGCATAGCGAGCTTCCAGGCGGCGTTTGGGACTCGAAAGCAGTTGCATGCTTCTGCTTTTAGATTTCATATCCGAGCTAGCGTGGCATTCCTTACTCCCGCACTCAGTTGCAGCATATTGTGACTAGCAGGAATTAACAGATGTCTACAGCGGCCTATGCAGGAATATTTCTATCATCCTACTAACGAGAAAGACATAGGATTCTTCGGTCTCCCACTTTCATCGCGCCGACCTACAAAAATTTCCCATACACATTCTTCGTCTGCGGAAGTTGAAAGGTGGCCTGATGGGCATGAGGTCAGTACAAGAATTGGCCCTTCTCGAAGCCTTGATGTGGCGTCACAATGGCGCTCCCTCTCCCATGGATCAGACGCACCCTCCTACGCCTCTGCTCAAGCCATTTTCAACGTCTTGATTTCCTCTCTTCCCACATGATTCTCTCCATTCCTCAAAGGTCTCTTACACTCCCCCATCTCTCCATCTAACCCCCCACTCACCCTTCGTAAAACTCGCCTCCACGACCCTCCCACCCTGCACAGCTTCGACCTGCCTACACTCTCTCCCCTCCTGCCCACCACCCTCTCCGCCCCTAGCTTCACCAATCACAAACCCAAAAACAACGCCCCTCCTCGCCGCCTGCCTCACCTTCTCCCTCTCCACCGCCCGCCGCTTTCTCAGCTCCTGCGACGTAAGCTTTCCTTCACCTCCCTTCCCTACCTCCCTAACACCAACAGCAACTCCGCCCTCACTCGCCTCATCTCCCGAAGATGCCTTCTCACCAACGAACTCGCTGCAAGACGCACTTCCTTCCCTTGCCGTGTTTTCGATGTGAGGATGTCCAAAAACCCGCGCCTCGACGTCCCCGCACAATACGATTCTCTTGCCACTTCTTGCGCCGTCATGGTACTGGAGAGAGTCGAGCATCTGCACGAAGGTCTGAGCGATCTGGGACTCGATGCTGAGCGGGGAGTGGGAGGGCTTGGAGTTGCGGCAGCGGGTGGAGCAGTACTTGGGGGGCGTGGAAGTGGGTTGGGAGTGGGATTTCCGGGGGGCTGTTGGGGGAGGGAAGTCAGTGACGGTTGCACTTGGGTTTCAACGCAGGATCTCGAGGTTGGTTGGTATGTTTTGGAAGGCTGGGGTTTGTGGGAGATGCGGTTTGCGAGTATGATTCATATCTTCAAAATAAGATCATCAACTACATAATAGATATCTCAGACAACAAAGGGAAATTTCGGACCAGCTACCCCACCCCCCTCCCTCTCCCCCCCTTCTACTCCAATCCCCACCCCCGCCCTGACGTAGGCCCCAAGAAACAAACCTGAGCAAAGAATAGAACCTACTCATAATCCGCCCACAAGTCCAACACCACCTCCCCTTTTCCTGTGGGATTGGCGGTGGCGCGAGGCTACCGCGAGAGGGTCTCCCTTTTTGTCTTCCTGTAGGCATATTGAGGGCGGGGAGTCTGGGGAAGGAGTGGATCATGGGGAGGGGGCATGGGACATGCTGGGGGTGGGTGGAGAGATAGGGAGAACGACAAGGGCGGAGAATTGAGAAGGGCAGGAGTGCTGGAGTCAGGGGTCGTCGTACCCGGAAAACAATCTTTCCGGGAGGACGAACTGGTGGTCTGTGCACGCAGTCCTTTGAGTAAATCCTCTCGGATTCCAACGCCTTCATGCACAACGACATCTACAGAGCTTCTAGCCGGTCACGAAGCCGTTTCTTGAAGTGTCATCAACGTCCGAAACATGCAGCAATACGCCAGATTAAGGTTGCATCCTTGACAGATTTGACGCCCTCTTCAGGCTCTTATTGGACAGCCTCATACCGACCGGTGGCCGTGTAAGCGCCCAAGCTGACACTATGAGAGTGACAATGCTCGAATCAGACATCGCCAATTCATACAACTTCCTCTAGGAGGTCAGGTCTGCAGCTTGTGAATGGGTCCATTGTCCCCAAACCATGCCTTCCCTTCAATCTTCACTACCATTGTTCTTCCGGTCCATTCACTTTCTATTCGTTGGCGCCCCCAGCATCCACCTGACACCTCATCATGGAACCACTTTCCCTTGTCCGCTCTCTCTTCTCGTGGAACTACATCAGAAACGGTGTGCTGGTTGCGCAATCTCCTTCCGCTTCATGTACCCTTTCCCACCCTCCCTCTCCCCCTCCCCCTCATGGAGCTTGTAGTTTGTGGTTTTTTTTAGTGGCAGTGATGAAAGTGCAGTCATGACTACGGTTGAGGACTCCGTCGAGCGGACCCATTCGAGATGGCTGGGTACATCTATTTTCTGTTGCTTTCCGAGACTGCCGGATCAGTCTGGGCCTGAGCCGAAGCCTGCGCCAGGTAAGCCAGGTATAACGCTCATAAGGAATACTGGCTAATGCGAGAAGGCCTTGACAAGTATAGAGCGTTCTGCTGCGAGCAGCCGAAATATATTAATCCTCCTACCTTGGACTTCGAGAACGTACGTCCAGCGTCGCGATCTTCACGTGCCTCGCAATGGCTCGCAGAAGGAAAGACCATTGCCTCTGCAGCATCGAGCTGGGGAAGCCTTACAACAAAACGGACTCGTCGGTCTACAGTGGGCTCCATTAGTGCGCCATACGACTTCAAGAGGGTGGCGCCGCCCAAGGAACGAGGTTTCCGACCTCTGACGTTAAGCATACACAGCCTCGGCAACGAGCTGCGACCGCTACCAGAATTCGACGAGGCAATCTGCGACAGCGATGCAGGCCTGACATTTCCTCCGCCAGCATTGACGAAGGCGAGATCTGAGCCTATGCTCTCGCGTCCATCGACAGCCTTTACCATCCCGAGAAAACCTGTTCCTTCTCGCGGACTGTCAATGGACGTCTCACGCTCAAGCATGGAGAGCCGTAAAACGTTCAACGAGCCAGGTCGACCTTCTCAGTCCATCCATTGCAGACCCAGCATGGCCGCCGCCCAAAGCACGCAAGACTTCCTCGACGCTCTCGACACCCGGCTCCCGCAATCCCCACCACTACTACGCTCCAAATCTGGGCCTGAACCCGTTTACACGCTGTACCGCCGTGCAAGCGAGCAAAGCCTTCGATTGAGGATGCATCTGGACGAGCGATCGCAGATTGAGCGACGATATCAGGAATGCGACACAATTCCCGAGGACAAGGAGGGCGATCTGGAGAGAAGTCCCATCTTTGCACACGCGACCACACGGGAAGACAGCACGTATCACCATCAGCTCAAGCAGCCTCGCTCTACAGAATGGTTCCATACACCGTTTCCCGCCAAAGTTCGAATCCCACAGCAACCATTGAGAGCACCACCAGCGCCGCCTTCCCCGTCCCTAGCACTCGCAACACGTTCACGTATCTCCCAATGGCTGCGTTCTAGCCCTCTTGATTCGTCAACACAGGCTTCAGGCCCGGCGTCGACATCAACAACCGCCCCATTCTACTCCCTTCGCCCCTCCGAAGGTCCTAGACGGATGTCTACATCGTCGTCAAGTATCTACAGTAGCTCCACGGCCGCAGAGACACTGGTCTGGACGACGCCAAAAGGAAGCCCGCACGAGAAAGGGAGCTCGCTGAGTAGCTGCTTGACGAACGTGCAGGCTGGAGCTGTTAGCATGCCGTTCGTAGAGGAGAAGATGGGGCCTGTGGGAGGAGTGTTCGAAGGGAAAATCGATCCTATGGAGGTTGATGTTAGAGAAGTGGGTGTAGGGTTGGCTTTCTGAAACCTTGGTCTCTTGATCACGGAATATCGGCAGGGAAGGCGGACTGGCTTTGCTTTAGGTGCTGACTTTAGAGAGTTGGATAAGACAGGCATTTCTGAGAGGATGGCCGCAGGTTGTTACTTTAGATACCCCCCCCACAAAGTCCACGGACTTTGCTACTTAATATTCGTTTCTATCTCTCGTCATCCACGCACCGAGAACCTGCTCCCAAGAAGTCCATCTCGACTAATCCACCCCAATCCCAACGCACACCAATCCCCACACATCCCACCCTCACATCCCCCTCCTCCCCGCCCCTTCCCCGCCCCGCAATCCTCACTGCGTCCTAACCTCCCCATCCCTCTCAACATGCACATGCTCATTGCTCTCCAACGCACTGACGCTATCGGATTGGTACTCGACCCTATCATCCATTCAATATCCCTAAACTCCATCTTCTGAGCTGGGAGGGAGCTTACGTAAAGCCTTTGATGAGCGTGAATTCATGCGCGATGGTCCCGCCGTGGGATTTTGCTGT
>JAABUQ010000504.1_pt1 | contig 89796 bp, 77 predicted proteins | sample 5560001 | NCBI WGS metagenome assembly JAABUQ01 (sample SAMN10711888, study PRJNA513371) | rock metagenome | isolation source: Antarctica rocks | place: Antarctica: Victoria Land, Finger Mt nord | collected 2015-12-18
TTCACAGACGCCAACGCCCCCGACACGTTTGAAGGCGCGCCGGTGAACTTCGGCCAGACGTTCCACACGACTGTCACCTTCGAGGACGCTTTCCCGGACGGCAACGGCCCGCAGTCCCTGGTGCCGCTGCTCAACCTCCAGATCTGGGGCGCACCCACGAGCAAGCCAACGTACGACCCGACGAACCGCAACTTCATCTACCAGCGGTTCCAGCGCGGCATCATGCACTACGACAAGGGCTGCGGCTGCACCCAGGGCCTGCTGCTGGCCGACTACCTGAAGGCGCTGATGACCGGCCAGAACCTGCCGCCGGACCTGGCGGGTCAGGCGAAGGGCTCGCCGTTCCTGAACCAGTACGCGCCGAACCAGCCGCTTGGCATGGCCCGGCCGAACGACCTGCCAGGGAGCGACCTGACCAGCGCCTTCGACAAGCAGCAGCCAAGCGCCGGTGGCGCCACGACCCCGGCGACGACACCGCCCGGACCGGCGACGAACTTCGGCTACGGCTTCCAGGTCCACATGTGGGATTTCAATCCTGACGCGACCACCCAGCTGCTCGGCCTGGTCAAGCTGGCCGGCTTCAACTGGATCAAGCAGCAGGTGGAATGGAGCAGCCTCGAGACCAGCCAGGGTCAATACAACTGGCGCCCGCTGGACGCCGTCGTCAACTCGGCCAACAGCCAGGGCCTGAAGATCATGCTGAGCGTGGCGCACGCGCCGACGTTCTACCAGAGCCCGAGTAGCGGCCTGATGCCGTCAGACCCGAGCACGTTCCAGCGGCTGATGCAGGCCATGGCCGCCCGGTACCAGGGCAAGGTCCAGATGTACGAGCTCTGGAATGAGGAGAACCTGGCCCGCGAGGCTGGCAACGGCAACGTGGACCCGTCCCACTACCTGCCCATCCTGAAGGCCGGCTACCAGGGCACCAAGGCCGGCGACCCCACGGCAACAGCCCTGCTCGGGGCGCCGAGCCCGACCGGTGCCAACATCCCCGGCCAGGTGATGGACGACGTCCAGTACCTGACAGCGCTGTACGGGATCAACGGCGGCGAGGCGAAGGGCTACTTCGACGCCTTGTCGGCCCACCCCAGCGGCTTCTCGAACCCACCGGATTGCACGCCCGCCACACCCCAGTGCAGCCTGTCCGGCGGGTTCAACAACGACCCCAGCTTCTTCGCCTTCTACCGGGTGGGTCAATACCACGACGCGATGGTCGCCGCCGGCGACGGCAACAAGCAGATCTGGTTCACCGAGTTCGGCTACGCCTCGGCCATCGGCGGCCCTGTCGTCCCGGGCTACGAGTACGCGCAGTACATCTCCGAGGACCAGCAGGCGCGCTTCCTGGTGCAGTCGTACCAGATGGCCAAGGCGACGGGCTACGTGGCCGGCATGATGACCTGGAATCTGAACTTCCAGACAGTCGTCGGGCCGACGGACGAGAAATTCGCCTTCGGCGTTGTCAGAAAGGACTGGAGCCCGCGGCCGGCGTACAGCGCTCTTGCGGGGATGCCCAAGTAGAGGCGTGGGGATGCACTAGCAAAGAGCCGCTCATGGTGAGCTTGTCGAACCACAAGCTCAGGATGAGCGGTATCGGAGAGCCGCTCAGGGTGAGCTCATGGTGAGCCTGTGGCGCTACGCTGCGGCCTGCGGCCTGACGAACCACGAACCACAAGCTCAGGATGAGCGGGCAGGCATAGTCAGCCGTAGGGCGTTAGGGCAGCGCCACGTCCACCGGCCGCCCCTCGTCGGCCGACCGCTCCACCGCGTCGCACACCGCCATCACCCGCAGGCCATCCTCAAAGCTCGGCGCGTACGACGTGTCGCCCGCGGCGACCGCGCGCACGAACTCGAATGCCTGGGCCACGTACGTCTCCGTGTACCCGTAGCCGACACCTGTTACTGGGAACGCCGCCACCTGGCCAAAGTACGGGTGCTGCGGCCCGATGACCACGCGCCTGAACCCGTTCATGGGATCATCCGGCTGGCCGTCGAACAGCCCGAATTCGGCGGCGCGCTCCATATCGAACTGGACCGAGCCCCGTGAACCGATGAGCTCGAAAGCTGGCGAGTTGCGGTAGCCGGTCGCCACTCGGCTGCAGCGGAAGTCGCCCACGGCGCCATTACTGAAGCGCGCCGTGAACGTGGCCACGTCGTCGTTGGTCACCTCGCGGAGCTCGCCAGTGGTCGCCCCCCGGCTGTGGCCGGTCACGTGGCCGGCCGGCACGGGGCGTTGGCGCACGTACGTGGCCAGCACGGCACCCTGGACCGATGCGATCTCGCCGACCAGCGACCGGGCCAGGTCGATCACATGGCTGCCGATGTCCGCCAGCGCGCCGCCGCCCGCCAGATCACGCGCGTAGCGCCAGGTGAACGGCACCTCCGGGCTCACCCCGTAGTCGGTGAGGTAGCGTCCGCTGAAGTGCCGGATCTCGCCGAAGTCGCCGGCGGCGGCAGCTCTGACGATGGTGGCGATCGCCGGCGCCCGACGCAGGTTGAAGCCAACCGCGTGAACAACCCCCGACCGCCTGGCCGCCGCCAGCATGGCGTGCCCGTCTGCCGGCGTCACCGCCAGCGGCTTCTCGCACAGCACCGCCTTGCCGGCCGCGAACGCTGCCTCGGCAGCCTCGCGGTGCTGGAAGTTCGGCAGCGCCAGACAGACGGCATCCACGTCCGGGGCAGACACGACGTCCTCCCAGGACCGGGCCAGCCGTCCAAAGCCGTACCGTTCGCCAGCCTCCCGGGCCAGGGCGGCGTCGGCATCGGCCACGACGGCCAGCTCGACGGTCGCTGGCAGCGGGTAGAAGAATTCGGGCAGCGCGCGAAACGCGTGGGCGTGCGAGCGGCCGATCATGCCCGCACCGACGATCCCGATACGCACCGTGGGTCGCGTCTGAGTCATCCAGGCAGTTTAGTCGTGGACGCGGAGAATGGCTCCTACGGACTCCACCACGGGCAGCTGCCGGATGACGGCCAGCGCATCCTGGACGGCCGCCTCCCGGGCCTGGTGCGTCGTCAAGACGATCTCCGCGCCCGGGGCGCCGTCGCTCAGAACCACGCTCTCCTTCTGCACCACGCTGGCCAGGCTGATCCCGTGATCCCCCAGGATCGTGGCGATCGCCGCCATGACACCCGTCTGGTCGCGCGTGAGCAAGCGGAAGAAGTAGCGCGTCTGGAGCAGCCGCATGGCCCTGACGCGCGGATGGGCGTCCGTCGTGGCTGTCTGAGGCGAGCCACGGCCCGCGCTCGTCGCCAGCGCGATCAGGTCGGCGACGATGGCGCTGGCCGTCGGCTCCGACCCGGCGCCGCGACCGTAGAACAGGGCGGTGCCGATGAGGTCGCCCTCCACCTGGACGGCGTTGAAAGCGCCGTCCACGCTGCCCAGGATGGAGCCACGCTGCACGAACGCGGGGTGCACGCGGGCCTCGATCTCCCCGTCGATGAGGCGGGCAATCGCGAGCAGCTTGATGGTGTAGCCGAGGTCCTCCGCGTGCCGGAAGTCGCGGGGCGAGACGGCCGTGATCCCCTCGCGGTGGATCTGGTCGGGCTTCACCGGAGCGCCAAAAGCGAGCGATGCCAGGATCGCCAGCTTGTAGGCGGCGTCCCAGCCCTCGATGTCGTTGGTGGGATCGGGCTCCGCGTAGCCGAGCGCCTGGGCTTCGCCGAGCGCGGTGGCGAAGGTGGCACCGCTGGCCGCCATCTGCGTCAGGACGTAGTTGGTCGTCCCGTTCACGATGCCGATGACCGAGTGGATCTGGTTCGCCGCCAGGTCCAGCTGGAACGGGCCGATCAGCGGGATGCCGCCGCCGACACTCGCCTCGTACGCGACGGTGACGCCGCGGCGGGCCGCCGCCGCCAGGATCTCCGGCCCGTGCTTGGCCATGACCTCCTTATTCGCCGTGACAACGTGCTTGCCGCGCTCGACCGCTGCCAGGATCAGGCGGCGGGCTGGCTCCTCGCCGCCCATCACCTCGACGACGACGTCGACGCAGGGATCGTCGAGGACCTCCTCCGCGTGGGTGGTGATCGGCGCAGCGAGCGCCACGGGCCGGGCCTTGGCCGCGTCGCGGACCAGCACGCGACAGATAGTGAACGGCCGCCCGATGCGGCGCTCCAGCGCCTCACGCTTCCCCGTGAGCGCCCGAACGACGCCCGCCCCCACGGTGCCGAACCCGAGCAGCCCTATCCCGAAAGGCCGCGGCATGCGCTGGAGCGCCTCGCGCCTTGTCGTCTTCTCGCCTTAAGGCCGGGACGACGGTATGAGGTGCTGAGACACCGAGGGGACGCCCGGCTTCCTCCTCAGACCGTCGCCTCCGATGGACTTGACGGCGGGCGCCGACTCACGGGCCGCCGTCGCGAGCGCCTCCTCCACGCGTGGGCCGGTTGGCGACGCCACGATGCTCGGCTGCGGCGCCACGCGCCACAACTGGGCGCGGTAGACGTCCCACAGATTCAGGATCGCCTCCGCGCGCCGACTCGCGGTCTTCTCGAAGTGTTCGTTGACGAGGCCGTACACCAGGGCGAGCTCGTCGGCGTCCATGAGCCTGGTGGCCTGCACCAGCTCCGGATTGCACCGGCGCGGAAACTCGCCCGTCTCGTCCAGGACGTAGGCGACGCCGTTCGTCATGCCGGCGCCGAAGTTGCGTCCAGTCTCGCCAAGAACAACGACCAGCCCGCCAGTCATGTACTCGCAGCCGTGGTCGCCGACACCCTCGATCACCGCCACCGCGCCGGAGTTGCGAACGGCGAACCGTTCGCCCGCCCGGCCAGCCGCGAACACGCGGCCGCCCGTGGCGCCATACAGCACCGTGTTGCCGATGATGGTGTTGAGCTGCGGGGCGAAGCGCGCCATGTCCGCGGGCATGATGACGATCTCGCCACCGCTCATGCCCTTGCCGACGTAGTCGTTCGCCTCGCCTTCGAGGGTCAGCAGCATCCCGCGCGTCGTGAATGCGCCGAACGATTGTCCGGCGCTGCCGACGAACCTCAGCTCGACGAACGCATGGCCGCTCCTCATGCCTTCGGCCTCTGGCCTGCGCCCCTCCGGGTGGTGGTGCGACAGCCGACCCGCCCCAATCTCGCCCGCGATGCGAGCGCCGACGGTGCGGTCCCGGTTGCGGATCAGGCGCACCGCCTTGAAGCGCGGGCTCGTCGCCAGCGCGACCCGCGCCTCGCGCAGCAGCTGCTCGTCCAGCGGCTCGGTGTCCTGGATCCGGTGGTTCCGTGCCTGCAGGCACCGCCTGGGCTGCTGGTTGTCCGGGTCCGGGTCCACGAGCATCAGCCCGAGGTCCACGCCGTTGACCACCTTCACCTGGCGCAGCAGGTCGACCCGACCGACCGCCTCCTCGACGGAGCGCAGTCCCAGGCCGGCGAGCATCTCGCGCACCTCCTCGGCGAGGTGGCTGAAGAAGTGCATGACCTGCCCGGGTGTGCCGCTGAACTTCGCCCGCAGCTCGGGCCGCTGGGTCGCGATACCCGTGGGGCAGGTGTTCAGGTGGCACTGCCGCGCCATGTCGCAGCCGATCGCGACCAGCGGGGCCGTCCCGAAGCCGAACTCCTCGGCCCCCAGGAGGGCGGCGATGACAACGTCGCGCGCCCGCTTGAGACCACCGTCCGTGCGCAGCCGGACGCGGCCGCGCAGCCCGTTCCTCACCAGCACCTGCTGCGTCTCGGCAATGCCCAGCTCCCAGGGGCTGCCGGCGTGCTTGATGCTGCTCAGTGGGCTGGCGCCCGTGCCGCCGTCGAACCCGGATACGAGCACGTAGTCGGCGTACGCCTTGGCCACGCCGGCGGCAACCGTGCCGACGCCGGCCTCGGAGACGAGCTTGACGCCGACGGCGGCGGCAGGATTGGCCCGCTTGAGGTCGTAGATCAGCTGAGCCAGGTCCTCGATGGAGTAGATGTCGTGGTGGGGCGGCGGCGAGATGAGGCTCGTGCCCGGAACCGCGTGCCGGAGCCGGGCAATCAGCTCGGTCACCTTGTGCGCGGGTAGCTGGCCGCCCTCGCCCGGCTTGCTCCCTTGGGCGATCTTGATCTCGAGCTCCTCGGCGTGCGCCAGGTAGGTGGCGCTGACGCCGAAGCGAGCCGACGCCACCTGTTTGATCTTGTTGTCGGCGCGGTCGCCGCCCGGCCGCGGCTCGTAGAAGGTCGGGTCCTCGCCGCCCTCGCCAGAGTTCGAGCGGGCGCCCAGACGGTTCATCCCCACGGCCAACGTCTCGTGCGCTTCGGGGCTCAGAGCCCCCAGAGACATGGCGGTGCAGACGAAGCGCTTCACGATCGCGCTCGCCGGCTCGACCTCGCTCACGGGCAGCGGCGCGCCGGCCGGCAGGACCGCTAGCAGGTCCCGGAGATTGGCCGGCTGCTCGCTCGTGTCGGTCAAGCGGAGGTACTCCTGCCAGTCAGCCCCGTTGGCCGAAGGCGCTTGGAGTCCCTCGTCGCCGGCGATCACCTTGTGCAGCGCCCGGACAACCGGCGGCTCCCAGGCGTGGCGCTCGCCGTCGCGGCGGAACCGCACCAGGCCGAGGTCCGGCAGCTTCACTGCGGCGGCGCCAAACGCGGCCGCGTGGGCCGCCAGCACGGCGGTGCCAACGTCGACGAAGCCGAGACCACCAATGCGGCTTGGGGTACCAAGGAAACAGGTGTCGACGATAGCGCTGGCGAGCCCCAGGCATTCGAAGATCTGGCCACCCTTATAGGACGCGATCGTCGAGATGCCCATCTTGGACATGATCTTCAGCAGGCCCTTGTTGGCAGCCTTCAGGTAGTTGTGCTCCGCCGTCTCCGGGTCCGGGTAGGACGTCGCCTGTGTTCCGGTGTGGAGGCTGGTGCGGGCAGGGCCGGCAGGGCGATTGCCGTTTCGCACCAGGGGGCCACTCGCCCCATCGCTCGATCCGTCGGCGATGGCCTGGGCTGACGAGATGCGCCCAGCACGGTCGTCCTCGCCCAGCGAGCGGGCGGTGCGCAGCGCCAGCCACGGGCACACGGCTCCGGCTCCGTAGCCGATCAGCGTGGCCAGGTGGTGCACGTCCCAAGCGTCGCCAGCTTCGACGACCAGGTCCACGGCCGTGCGCAGGCCCACCCGCAGCAGCCGCTGGTGCACCGCGCCGAGAGCAAGCAGCATAGGGATGGCGGCCCGATCCGGGCCCAGCTCGCGGTCTGACAGGATCAGGAGCTTCTTGCCGCCGCGCGCCTCCGCCTCGGCGCCGTCACACAGAAGCGTGAGACCCACCTCGAGCGCAGCCGGGCCGGTGGTGGCGAACGTCGCGCTCAGCTCGCCAACCGACAGGCGGCTCTGGCGGCGGATCGCCGCCAACCCGTCCTCGCTCAGCAGCGGCGACGGCAGGTCCAGAAGCTCGGGATGCGGCCCCTCCAGCGCGAGCAAGCCTGGCTTCGGGCCGAGCCAGGTGCGCAGGCTCATGACCAGGGACTCGCGCAGCGGGTCGATCGGTGGGTTGGTGACCTGGGCGAAGCGCTGCCGGAAGACGGCGTAGATCGGCCGCGGGACGCGGCCCAGCACGCCAACGGGGGTGTCGTCGCCCATGGACCAGACGGGGTCCTGCGCCTCGGCGCCCATGGGCCGCAGCACGATCTTCAAGTCCTCGCTCGAGTACCCCATGGCGCGCTGAAGCACGGAGAGCGGGCGCGCGTCCGCTACCGAGGAGGCGAGCGTGTCGCTGGCCGCGACCACTGGCAGGTGCACGCCGGCCGCGTCCCGCCCCACGGGGATCCAGGTGCGCCACGGGCGACTGCCGGCCAGCTCGCGTTTGATGTCCGCGTCATGCAGCACTCTGTGCCGCTCGATGTCGACAGCGAACATCTGGCCAGGACCGAGGCGCCCTTTCTCGACGATGCGGTAATCGTCCAGCTCGATGGCGCCGACCTCCGAGCCGGCCAGCACCAGCCCCTCCTCGGTGACCTTGTAGCGGCACGGCCGCAGGCCGTTCCGGTCGAGCGCCGCGCCGACGATACGCCCATCGGAGAATGCCAGCGCGGCCGGGCCGTCCCAGGGCTCCATGATGGGCGCGTGGTAGCGGTAGAACGCCTCGACGTCTGGCGCCAGCTCCGCGTTGCCCTCCCACGCGGCCGGCATGAGGAGGCTCATGGCATGCAGCAGACCGCGGCCGTTGCGCTCGATCAGGTGCAGCGCTTCGTCCAGGTTCGTGGAATCCGACCCGTGCTCCCAGAGGGTGGGCCGAAGCTCCGCGGGCAGCTGGGCCTCGCGGGCGCGCATCCAGAGGCGGTTCCCGAGCCAGGTGTTGATCTCGCCGTTGTGCGCCAGCAGGCGGAGCGGCTGCGCCAGCTGCCAGGTCGGGAAGGTGTTGGTGGAGTAGCGCTGGTGAAAGACTGCCAGCGCGCTCTCGTAGTCCGGGTCGCGCAGGTCGGGGTAGAACGCCGGCAGCTGGTGCGCCGCGAACAGCCCCTTGTACACCACTGTCTGGCAGGACAGCGACGCGACGTAGAAGCCCTCCGCCACCAGGCCGGCGGCCGCGGCGCGGCGCTCGATCTCCTTGCGCGCCAGGTAGAGGGCTCGCTCGAACGCGTCCTGGTCGCGGCCCGTGCCTTCGACGAGCACCTGCCGGATGAGCGGCAGGGTGGCGCGCGCGCCGTCGCCGAGCGCGTCCGCGACGACGGGTACCTCGCGCCAACCGAGGACGCGGAGCCCTGAGGCGGCGAGCCCGGCCTCGACGGTGGCCCGGGCCGTCGCCTCGTCATGGGGCCCGCCGGCCGGCGGCAGAAACAGCATGCCAACGCCGACGCTGTCAGTGGGCGCCAGGCGGCGCTGCATACGCTCCGCCTCGCGGGCGAGGAGCTTCCGCGGCAGCTGCGTCAGGACGCCCGAGCCGTCACCGCTCTTGCCGTCGGCTGCCACGGCGCCACGGTGCGACAGGTTGGCCACCGCCTCGACGGCCTTGCGCACGATGTCGTGGCCTGGCTGACCGCTCAGCCGCGCCACGAAGCCGACACCACACGCATCGTGCTCGAAGCGCGGGTCGTACAACCCCACGGGCGCTGGCACGTTGGTCGACCAAACAGCGGTCTTCGTTCGCATGGTGCTCGGTTCCTTCGCGGGTTAGCTGTACGGAGCGGGTGCTGAACGGCGAGCGCCAGGGACTGAAGACCGGCGTGCGGCGACACGTCGGCCCGACAGCCTCCACGTCGCCCTGAGCGGCGGGTAGCCACGGGTACGTGCGGGCTCACGCCGCTACCGCGAGGTCACCCTTGATCCGCGCTCCACAATGCTAACCGCATCGCGCCGTCCCGTCTAGTGAAAGTCCCGCCGTTCAGCCGCTCCGCCCCACTCTCAACCTATACCAAACCCGCCATCGGCGTCCGGTGCCAGAATGTCGCAGCATGGTGACCCGCGCGACCGCCCCCGGCCGCTCTCGTCGGCGCCCGACCGCGCTGGAACGTCGCGTGGCGCTCGTCCTCGCTGGCGTGGTGCTGCTCGGCTGCGGCTTCGGGGCCGGCTTCGCCGCCGCGCGCGTCGCGCCACGGTCGAGCGCGCCCAGCCAGGAGGTGCCGGCTGACGCCGGCCCAGCGTTCGGCGTCTTCTGGGAAGCCTGGAACCTCGTGCGCCAGCATTATGTCGATCAGTCGGCGGTCGACCCAGCCCGCATGACACGCGGCGCCACCCAGGGCATGCTGGACTCCCTCGGCGACGCCGGCCATACCCGCTTCTTGACGCCTCAAGAGCGCCACGCCGAAGAGGACGCCCTGGCCGGTCGCCTCGAGGGCATCGGGGCCACGATAGGCATGCGCGATCGTCGGCCGACCATCCTGGCGCCCCTGCCCGGCTCGCCAGCTCAGCGCGCTGGTCTGCGAGCTGGCGATGTCATCCTGCGGGTCGACGGCACCGACACGCTCGGGCTCCCTATCGAGCAGATCACCACCCGTGTGCGCGGCCCGGCTGGCTCGTCGGTCACGCTCAGCGTGGTCCACCAGGACGACGGCAGCAGCGCGGACGTGACAGTTTTCCGGGAGCAGATCACGGTCCCCAGCGTCACCTGGGCCATGCTGCCGGGCACGACGGTCGCCCACGTGCTGGTCGGCGAGTTCGCCAACCACGCGGGCGACGACCTCGCCAAGGCGCTCGCGGCCGCGCGTTCGGCCGGTGGAACCGGCGTGGTGCTGGACCTGCGGAACGATCCGGGTGGCCTGCGTGACGAAGCCATCGCGGTCGCCAGCCAGTTCCTCCGAGACGGCACTGTTCTCATCGAACAGGACGCCCAGAGCCACCGCACTTTCTACCCGGTGCGGGCCGGCGGAGTCGCGCTGGAGACCCCGCTCGTGCTGCTGGTGAACGACGGCACGGCCAGCTCGGCGGAGATCGTGGCCGGAGCGATCAAGGATCACCACCGTGCCTCTCTCGTCGGGACCACGTCGTTCGGGACCGGCACGGTCCTGACGACCTTCCCACTCACCGATGGATCCGCCGTGCTCATTGGCACCCAGGAGTGGCTCACCCCGAGCGGGGCCCAGATCTGGCACCGGGGGATCGCACCGGACATCACGGTCGCTCTGCCCGCCGGCGCCGCCCCGCTCGTGCCGGACGCGGAGGCCAGCATGACGCCGGAGAGCCTGGCAGGCAGCGGCGACGCGCAGCTGCTGCGGGCGCTCCAGGAGGTGCAGGGCCTCGCCGGTGAGCAGCCCGCCGCCGCCAGCACGGGACGCTAAGCGCGTAGCGCGAACAAAGGCGCGGACCTGAGCAGGTGGAGCTCAGATGATCAGAAACAAGCAAGACTTATGACCACCTGCTCAGGTGTGCATTTATACCGATGCCGGACCGCGCCACTTGCGGGTATCCTAGGACAGGGCTGTGGGGTCGCGTACCCACGGCTGGCTCTTATTCCGCGGCCCCGCCGCCTCGCCGGCTCTCGCGCCACTGACCGCGCGGACCGGCTGAGGCACGTCGCGGACAATCGCCGCGCATCCTTTGTGTGGTGTTGGCACCCCCGTCGCAGCCAGCCGGCCCGATTGGAGGTTCCACCTGTCAAAAGCTCGCCCCCGCCGACCTTCGTCGGCGACGCCCGCCTCGGCGCGAGAAACCGCGAAGACTGACCTGGTGTGCCTGTCGCACCTGCGATGGAACTTCGTGTACCAGCGCCCCCAGCACCTGATGAGTCGCTGCGCCCGGCAGCGACGCGTGTTCTTCGTCGAAGAGCCACTGCCTGGCGTTGGGCAGCCGTACCTCGAGGTGGGCGAGACCCCCCAGGGCGTTCACCTGGTGGTGCCGCGGCTGCCGGCTGGTCTGACGGCCGCCCAGGCCGCGGTGGCGCAGAGCGCGCTGCTCGACGAGCTGTTCGCCACGCGGGACATCCGGGAGTACGTCCTCTGGTACTACACGCCGATGGCGCTGGCCTTTACTCAGCATCTCACGCCGGCCGCTGTCGTCTACGACTGCATGGACGAGCTCAGCGCCTTCGCCGGCGCTCCGCCAGCGTTGCGCTTGCGCGAGGCCGAGCTACTCCAGAAGGCGGACCTGGTGTTCACGGGCGGCCGGAGCCTCTACCAATCGAAGCGGCGCACGTGCCCCCAGGTGCGGCTGTTCCCGAGCAGCGTGGACGCGGCCCACTTTGCCAGGGCCCGCCAGCCGCTGGCGGAGCCGGTCGACCAGACAGGCATCCCGCATCCGCGCCTGGGTTTCTTCGGCGTGCTCGACGAGCGGCTCGACCTGCCCCTGCTCCAGGGGATCGCCGACGCCCGGCCCACCTGGCAGCTCGTCCTGCTCGGGCCAGTGGCGAAGATCGACCCGTCGACGCTGCCGCGGCGGCCCAATATCCACTATCTCGGGCCGAAGAGCTACGCGGATCTGCCCGCTTACCTCAGCGGCTGGAACGTGGCTATGCTGCCGTTCGCCAGGAACGACGCCACCCGGTTTATAAGCCCCACGAAGACGCCGGAGTACCTGGCGGCCGGCAAACCGGTGGTGTCGACGAGCATTCGTGACGTGGTGCGCCCATACGGCGAGCGGGGCCTCGCCCAGATCGCCGATACGCCCGCCGCGTTCGTCGCCGCGGTCGAGGTGGCGCTGGGCAGCGCGCCGGCCGCGTGGCTGCCCGCGGTGGACGCGTTCCTGGCGGGCATGTCGTGGGAGCGCACCTGGCGGCGCATGGAGCGCCTGATCGACGGCGTCCTGGCCAGTCGCGACGCGGTCACGAGCGCGGTAGCATGAGTCAGCGGTGGCGGGCCGTACCCCGAGGAGCACAGACCGCGCCGGTGCGGCATGTTTGATTACCTCATCGTCGGCGCCGGGTTCGCCGGCAGCGTTCTGGCCGAGCGGCTGGCCTCCGCGGCAAACCGCCGCGTCCTGCTGGTGGACCGGCGACCGCACATTGGCGGCAATGCCTACGACCGCTACGACGACGCGGGCGTTCTGATCCACCAGTACGGGCCGCACATCTTCCACACCAACTCGGCGGACGTCTTCAGCTACCTGTCTCGGTTCACCGAGTGGCGGCCGTACCAGCACCGGGTGTTGGCCAGCGTCGACGGCCACCTGGTGCCGATGCCGATCAACCTGGACACGATCAATCAGCTGTACGGCACGTCGATGACGTCGTTCGAGCTGGAGGCGTTCTTCCAGTCGGTGGCGGAGCCGCGCTCGCCGATACTCACGTCGGAGGACGTGGTCGTCAGCAAGGTTGGCCGTGAGCTGTACGAGAAGTTCTTCCGCAACTACACCCGGAAACAGTGGGGCCTCGACGCGTCCGAGCTCGACGCCGCTGTCACGGCCCGCGTGCCGGTGCGCACCAACCGCGATGCCCGCTACTTCACCGACCGCTACCAGGCGATGCCCCTCCACGGCTACACGCGCCTGTTCGAGCGGATGGTGGCTCACCCGAACGTCAAGGTGCTGCTCAACTGCGACTACCGCGAGATCCGGGGCATCATCCCGCACACGTCGCTCATCTACACAGGGCCGGTGGACGAGTTCTTCGACGAGCGCTTCGGTAAGCTGCCGTACCGGTCGCTCGAGTTCCGCTTCGAAACGCGCCCGGAAACCCAGGCCCAAACGGCGCCGGTCATCAACTACCCCAACGACTACGCCTACACCCGCGTCACCGAGTTCAAGTACCTGACTGGACAGCGGCACGACCAGACGACCCTCGTGTACGAGTACCCGCGCGACGACGGCGACCCCTACTATCCAGTGCCGCGGCCCGAGAACGCCGCGCTGTACCAGCGCTACAAGGCCCTAGCCGATGCCACGCCCAACGTCCATTTCGTTGGCCGCCTGGCAACGTACAAGTACTACAACATGGACCAGGTCGTCGCGCAGGCTCTGGCCGAGTTCGAGCGCATCGTCGGCACCCGGCCAACGCGCCCGCCGACGTTACCGATCACCGTCAGCCGGACGGCGTCGCCGGTCACCAACGGCGCGAGGCCGCACAACGGGACCGGGACGTCAGGAGCCTCGTGGCCGTCGAGCGGGACGGAGCGCTGATGGCCGGCCCGTCTCCGGCGCCACAGCCGCTGGAGCTCTGGGCGGGCATCGAGTGCACCGTCAACCGCGTTGGCGACCTGTACCTGGACCAGGTCGAGCGGAGCGGCCACGCCTCCCGGATCGACGATCTGGACCTGTTTGCGGCGCTCGGGGTGCGAACTGTCCGCTACCCGGTGCTGTGGGAACGCACCGCGCCGGACGGCCTCGAGCACGCCGACTGGTCGTGGCCAGACGCCCGGCTCCACCGTTTGCGGACCCTGGGGATCGCACCCATCGTCGGGCTGGTTCACCACGGCAGCGGGCCGCGCTCGACCAGCCTGCTCGATCCCGGCTTTGCCGCCAAGCTCGCCGCCTATGCCGCGTCCGTGGCGGCCCGCTACCCCTGGGTCGACGCCTACACGCCAGTCAACGAGCCGCTCACGACAGCCCGGTTCAGCGCCCTGTACGGCCACTGGTATCCGCACGCCCGCAGTGATCTGGCATTTGCCCGAGCGCTGTTGGCGCAATGCCGCGCCGTTGTGCTGGCCATGCGCGCCATCCGCGTCGTCAACGCGGGCGCCCGTCTGGTTCAGACCGACGACCTCGGCTACACTTGGAGCACCCCGGCGCTGGCCGCCCAGGCCGCTTTCGAGAACGAGCGGCGCTGGCTGACCTGGGACCTGCTGTGTGGGCGTATGGATCGGCACCACCGGTTGTGGGGCTGGCTGCGGGCCATCGGCGTGGCCGAGGCCGAGCTGACCTGGTTCACCGACAACCCGTGCCCGCCTGACGTCCTCGGCGTCAATCACTACCTCAGCGGCGAGCGTTTCCTGGACGAGCGGATCGAGCGTTACCCGGCAGACTCGCATGGCGGGAACGGGCGCGACAGGTACGCCGACGTGCTCGCGGCCCGGGTGCTCGTCGGCGGCGCGGCCGGCCCGCAGCCGCTGCTGCACCAGGCGTGGCAGCGGTTCCACGTGCCCATCGCCATCACCGAGGCGCACAATGGCTGCACGCGCGAAGAGCAGCTGCGCTGGCTCCTGGAGCTCTGGGACGCCGCGCGCCGGGCCGGCGCGCGCGGCGTGGACGTCAAAGCCGTCACCGTGTGGTCCTGGCTGGGCACGCACGGCTGGGACAACCTCGTGACCGAGCCCGGCGGCCAGTACGAGCCCGGCGTCTTCGACGTGCGGGCCCCGCGACCTCGCCCGACGGCCGTGGCGACGCTCGTCCGCGAGCTCGCGACGGGCCAACGGCCGACGCACCCGGTGCTGGCCTCCCCCGGTTGGTGGCGCCGCCGCGAGCGCCTACACTTCCCGCCGGTGTCCCTCGCTGGCCAGTCGCCGTCCACGCAGTCGCGGACGCCGGCCGCGAGTGGCCGCGGCCGGCCGCGGCCACTCCTGGTCGTGGGCGCCGCTGGGACGCTCGGCCGAGCCACCGTGCGCCTGTGCCAGGAGCGCGGATTGCCCTGTATCCCGCTGCGTCGCGCCGACGTGGACATCACACACGGGGAGGCGCTGAGCGACCTGGTCGAGCGCCTGAGGCCATGGGCCATCGTCAACGCGGCCGGCTACGTCCGGGTCGACGACGCGGAAGCTGACCAGGTCCGGTGCCACCGCGAGAATGTGGTGGGCCCGACCGTTCTGGCCGAAACGTGCGCCCGCCACGGCCTGGCCCTGGTGACCTTCTCGTCCGACCTCGTCTTCGACGGCCAGCGGTCGACGCCGTACGTCGAGCACGACACACCGGCGCCGCTCAACGTCTACGGCCGGACGAAGGCGGAAGCCGAAGCGCGTGTGCTGGCCATCCTGCCGTCGGCGCTCGTCGTCCGCACCAGCGCTTTCTTCGGCCCGTGGGACGCCTACAACTTCGTCCATGCCGCTCTGCGGACGCTCACCTCAGAGAGCGGACCCTTCGTGGCCGCGGACGACGCGGTGGTCTCGCCGACGTACGTGCCCCATCTCGTCCAGGCCTATCTCGACCTTCTGATCGACGGCGAGCGCGGCGTGTGGCACCTGGCCAACCTGGGCGCCGTCACCTGGTACCAGCTCGCCCTGAGCGCGGCCCAGGCGGCCGGCGCGGACGCGAGCCGACTGGAGGGGCGCCCGACGGCGGCGCTGCACCTGGCCGCGGCGCGCCCCCGCTACAGCGCGCTCGCCAGCGAGCACGGGCAGCTTCTCCCCAGCCTCGAGGCCGCCCTGGCAGAGTACGTCGCCGAGCGCCCGTGGGAGGAGACTGAGGCACGCATCACGCCCGCCGCGGGCTAGCCAGCTCCATCAGCGCCGCGATCAGGCTGGCGTCGTCGTCGCCGGCGTGCCCGAGCGCGCTGCCCAGCTGCACGAACTGGAGCGCGTTCGCCGCGGTGAAGGCAGGCACACCCAGGGCGTGTGCCGTCTCCATGACGAGCGAGAGGTCCTTCAGAAAGATCGCCACGCTGCCACCCGTGCGCAGGTCGCCGTCGAGCACGGCTTTCGCCCGCCGGACGAAGACGTCGCTGCGGCCAAACCCGTGGCACAGGACCTCGTACATCTGGTGCAGGTCCACGCCGGCGGCGGCGCCCATGGCCATGGCTTCGGCCGTGGCCGCGAGGTGGACGCCGACCAGCAGCTGGTTCACCAGTTTCACGAACTGGCCAGCGCCCGGCTCCGCTCCCACGCGGTAGACAACCTCGCTCATCGCCTCGAGCAGTGGGGCGGCGCGGTCCAGAGCGTCCGCGGCGCCCGCCGCGATGATGGTCAACGACCCTCCCTCGGCGCCATGCGTCCCGCCGGTCACGGGAGCGTCCACGACGGCAAAGCCGCGCTCGGCAACGCGGGCGCCGATGTCGCGCATGGCTCCCTGGCCGATTGTGGCCATCACCACCACGAGCCCGCCGGCGCCCAGGGTAGCCAGCGCCCCGTTCTCGCCAAACAAGGCCTCACGGCACTGCGCGCCGTCGAAAGGCATGACGACGACGGTCGACGCGGTGGCCGCCGCGTCGGCTGGTGACGACGCGCGACGTCCGCCGGCAGCGGCCAGGCCGTCGGCACGGTCGGCGCGCAGGTCGTAGCCCACAACCTCGAAGCCGGCCTTGACAAGATTGCGCGCCATGGGCAGGCCCATCTCCCCCAGGCCGAGGAACGCCACCCCGGCGGTCGCGTCGTTCATGAGGCCGCCGTCGCGGCCAGAGACGCGGTATCGACACCGAGTGAGCTGGCCACCTGGCGGATCGCCGCCTCAGTGGAATCCTCGACGTAGACGCCCTTCTTCTGGCGATCGGCGCGCGTGCGCGACTCCGGCTCACCAGGAACCAGAACCTCGGGGAACTGCGGCGCGGGGGGCACCGCCTTGACCTGCCGCAGCGTCTCGTCGACGCCGCGGGCGTAGGCCGCCCGGTCGCGGAACAGGCCCGGGTCGATGGCGATCACCAGGGTGCCCGAGCGGCCGTAGACGGGGCCGCCGCGGCCGGGCTCGGCGTACTCGTCGGCCCCAGTCAGCACGCGGCCCAGCAGCTCGACGACCAGGGACAGCCCGTACCCCTTGTGGCCGCCGAACGGCAGCATCCAGCCGCCGCTGTAAAAGGCCTCCGCGTCGGTCGTCGGATTGCCCTCCTTGTCGATGATCGAGCCTGGCGGCAGCGGCACACCCTTGGCGCGAGCCAGCTGGATCTTGCCGGCCGCCACCGCTGTCGTGGCAAAGTCGACCAGCACCATGTCGGCCTCCCCGGCCGGCAGCCCAAATGACAGCGGGTTCGTACCAAACAGCCCTTCCCGGCCACCGAAGGGGACGGCCTTCCCGCCACGGCCACCGAAGCCGCCAGCCGTCACGAAGGCGACGATACCGGCCGCGGCGGCCAGCTCGGAGTACTCGCCCAGCCGGCCGATGTGGTTGCAGCGGACCATCGCGACCGCGGCCAGGCCGTGCTCGCGCGCCTTGTCGATAGCCAGGCGCGTGCCCTTCTCCGCGGTCACCTGGCCGAAGCCCCAGCCGCCGTCGACCAGAGCTGAGACGGCCGTCTCCTTCAAGACCTCGGTGTCGGCCGCCGGCAGCACCTCACCTCTCTGAACGGCCTCGATGTAGCTCGGGACACGAATGACCCCGTGAGAGTCGTGGCCGGCAAGATTGGCGTCCACGAGGGCGTGGGCCACGCGCCTGGCCACTGGCTCAGGGGCGCCCACGGCACGGAAGATACGGTCGGTCACGTCTTCGAGATGGCTGGCGTCGAACAGGGGCACGCTGGCACGGTCCTTTCGAGTCCCATCGTACTGCTCCGCTGCCGCGCCCGGTGGTAGGCTGAGTGGGCCGGCCCTTGCTACCCCCACAGCCTGACAAGGACGCCCGGAGACGGCCCGGATCGCGGCGCTCCCGGCAGCGACTGTACGAGATAGGCCTCGGCTACGCCTTGCTGGCGCCAGCGGTCGTCCTGCTCGCCGTCTTCGAGCTGTTCCCGATCGCCTACGGCCTCTACATCAGCGGGTGCGACTGGCGGCTGGGCTGCACGCGCTTCGTGGGGGCCGACAACTACGTCAGGGCTCTGGGCGACCCAGCCACGTGGCACGCCCTCCTCGTGACGGCCACGTATTCGCTCATCTCGGTCCCCCTGCAGCTCGGTCTCGGGCTGGGCATCGCCTACCTCCTATTCCAGAAGGTGCGCGGCCAGGGGGCTTTCCGGCTGCTCTTTTTCCTGCCCTACATCACCTCCACCGTCGCCTCGGCGGCGGTCTGGAGCTACATCTACAGCCCGGACAACGGGCCGCTGAACGCCGTCCTGCGGCGCGTCGGGCTACCTGGGCAGAACTGGCTGACCGAGCCGAAGGGGGTGGTCGCGCTCGCGGCGCAGGCCCTCGGCCTTGGAGTGGCCGTGCCGGCGTGGGCGCAGGGCCCCAGCCTGGCGCTGGTCGCGCTGATCGCTTTCACCACGTGGGTGTTCGTGGGCTACGACATCACGATCTTCCTGGCCGGGCTGGGCACCATCCCGCCCGAGCTGTACGAAGCCGCCCGGGTGGACGGCGCCGCTGGCGCGACGCTCTTCCGCGCCATAACGGTCCCGCTCCTGTCGCCGACGACGTTCTTTCTCCTCATCTTCACAGTCATCGGCACCTTCAAAGCGTTCAACCACATCTGGGTCATGACGGAGGGCGGTCCGGGCGACGCGACCACCACGGCGAGCGTCCTCATCTTCCAGCAGCTGTACCAGAACAACCGCTACGGCTACAGCGCCGCGCTGTCGTTCATACTCTTCTCGGTGATTGTGCTGCTGACGCTGCTCCAGAACCGTGTCGCCAGAGACCGGGTCGTGTACGACTGATTCCTGATACCTGATAAATGTTCATCCAATTCATCCAGGATTGACCGGATGGCCGTGCAGACGCCTCCCGCGACGCCGCCCCGTGTGGCGACCCCGGGGGACCGCCGCGTCGGCGCCGCGCCCCGGCCGCCGCGCCGACGCCGCCCCGGGTCGGTCGCCCGGGCCGCTACCTACGCGGTGCTGGTCGTCGGCGCCTGCGCCAGCCTCCTGCCTTTCGTCTACATGGGCATGACAGCTGTCAAGAGCTACGGCAGCGTCGTCAACAACGTCTTCTGGCCGTGGCCGCCGTTCGGCAGCGAGAGCCTCCAGCTCCAGAACTACCCCCAGGCGATCCAGACCATCGGCTTCGACCGCCAGTGGGGGATCCCGCTGTTCGTCCGCTACCTGGCCAACAGCCTGATCGTGGTCACGGCCACCGTCGCTGGCACACTGGTCACGTCGGTCGCCGCCGCCTACGCGCTGGCCCGGCTGCGGGTCCCGGGCCAAAACCTCCTGTTCGCCCTCGCCCTCGCCGTCGTCATGGTGCCGGAGGACGTCACGCTGGTGCCGCGGGTCGTTCTGATGTACGACCTGCACTGGTACAACACGTACTGGGCGCTGGTGATGCCGTTCACTGTCAACGTGTTCAGCATTTTTCTGCTGCGTCAGTTCTTCCGCCAGCTGCCCAAGGAGCTGTTCGAAGCCGCCGTGGTGGACGGCATGGGCCACCTGCGCTACCTGCTGTCAGTGGCCCTGCCGCTCAGCAAGCCGGCGGTCGCGACGGTGGCGCTGCTCAGCTTCATCTGGGCCTGGGACAGCTTCAAGTGGCCGCTGCTGGTCACCCGCGACGCCAGCATGCGCGTCCTGGCGGTAGGCCTGCAGCAGTTCAAGTTGGGCGAGGGCACCAACGTCCAGCTGCTCATGGCGTTCGCCAGCCTGGTGGTGCTGCCCGTCGTCGTCCTGTACGTCCTGGTCCAGAAGCAGTTTCGGGAAGCGATCACCACCGTCGGTATCAAGGGCTAGCGTCCGGTGTCTAGTGTGAGAACCACCATCGTCAGTCGTCGCGAGTAGTTGGCAGGGAGACAGGGAGAGAATGTCCGATGCTTCAGATCCTGAATAGAGCGATCAGGCCACTGGCCGTGCTGGCCCTCGCGGTGGGGGTGTCGGCCTGCGCCTCTGGCGGGACGACCACCGCCCCGCAGCCTGGCAACACGGCCGCGGCCGCCAAACCAACCGCGGCCCAGGCGGCCACGACGGCTCCGGCCGCGGCCGCCGTCACCAACCCGCCCACCACGCCGGCGATGGTCGACGGCATCAACCTCCAGGGCCAGAACGTCCAGGTCACCTACTGGCACAACCGCCCGCAGCAGGACCAGGATCTGCTGCAGGGCATGTTGGACGACTTCAGCAAGGCGAACCCGTACGGCATCACCGCCCACGCCGAGATCGCCGGCGCCGCCTACCCGGACGTCTACAACAAGGTGAACGCCGCGATCCAGGCCGGCCAGCCGCCCGATCTGTCGGTGGCCTATCAGAATCAGGCCGCCTTCTACCGAAGCCAGGGGGCGATCATCGACCTGACGCCCTTCCTCACGAGCCCGAAGTACGGCCTGAGCCAGGAGGATCTGAAGGACTACTTCCAGTCGTTCCTGGACAGCGACCAGAACCCGCAGTACCGCGGCGAGCGGCTCGGCTTCCCGACCCAGCGGTCGATGGACGTGCTGTACTACAACGCCGACTGGCTGAAGCAGCTCGGCTATGACGGTCCGCCGCAAGATTGGAAGACGTGGGAGGAGGCCGCCTGTAAGGCGCGCGACTCGGGGCAGGGCAAATCTGGCTGGGCGGTGCAGCACGACGCCTCCACGTTCGCGGCGGTCCTGTTCGGCCACGGCGGCCAGCTGCTGGCGGCCGACGGGCAATCGTACGTCTTCAACAGCCCCGCCGGCGTGGAGAGCCTGGCGATGATGCAGCGCCTGTTCAAGAACAAGTGCGCGACCGAGGTGCCGACGAGCGAGCGCTTCGGCGAGCAGAACCGCTTCGGTGCCGGCCAGGCCCTCTTTACGTTGGGGAGCTCGTCTGCTCTGCCGTTCTACCAGCAGGCGGTGGCCGGCGGCGGGTCCTTCAGCTGGAGCATCGCCATGCCGCCGTACACCGGCCAGCCGGCCATCGACCTGTACGGCGCGAGCGTGTCGGTCTACAAGACGACGCCCGAGCGCGAGCTGGCGGCCTGGCTGGTGCTCAAATATCTCGGCGAGCGGCCCCAGACCACCAAATGGGCCGCGACAACCGGCTATCTGCCAGTGCGCCAGAGCGCCAAGCAGGACGTCGTCAACGCCTACCGGAACGACGCCAAGTGGGGTCCGGTGGCCGACTCGTACGCCAAGATGTTCGACTGGGCCCAGTACTCGAAGGTGGAGTCCCCGGTTGCCGGCTACGACCCCGTCCGCGACATCATCGACAAGCAGGTGATGACCCGGGTGATGACGGACTTCGACACCGACCCGAAGTCGATCCTGGACGACGCGGTGGCCAAGTCGAACCAGATCCTCAAGGACAACGCCCCCAAGAGCTGACCACCATCACTATCACCAGCGGGCTGCCGCTGGCTGGTAGACTGCCGCTCCGTGCCCACTGTCCTGCTCAATACGCTGGTCGTCCGGTCCAGCGATGACCCGTTGCTGCAGCCTCTGCTGCGCGATGGCCACGAGATCCGCATCGGCGACCCGTTCGCCGTCCGGACCGAGCCGGCGCTGGCCGAGGCGCTCGCCGGCGTCGAGGCGACGCTGGCCAGCAGCGAGCCGTACACGGCCGCGGTCCTCGACCAGTCCCCGTCTCTGCGCGTGATCTCCCGACTCGGCGTCGGCTACGACGCCATCGACGTCCCGGCCGCCACCCGCCACGGTGTCACCGTGTGCACGACGCCAGGAACGAACCACTTCGCCGTGGCCGACATGGCCGTCACCATGATCCTGGCGTGCGCGCGGCGGCTGGTGCCGAGCAACGCGGCGCTCCACGCCGGTGGCTGGGCGCAGTCCACCCTGGGCCGCGATCTGCGCGGCACGACGGCCGGCGTCATCGGCACCGGCATGATCGGCCGCGAGGTGGTGAAGCGCCTGTGGGGCTTCGGCCCCCGCATCCTCGTCCACGACGTGGTCCAGACGGCGGAGGTCGTCGAGCGGTACGGGGCCCAGTACGTGGACTCCGTCGACCAGCTGCTGGCCCAGTCAGACTACGTGACGGTCCACGCGCCTCTGATGCCGGCGACCCGCGGCATGATCGGCGCGGCACAGCTGCGCCAGATGAAGCCGTCGGCGTACCTGGTGAACACGGCGCGCGGCCCGCTTGTCGATGAGCGGGCCCTGGTCAACGCGCTCGCGGCCGGGCGGCTCGCCGGCGCGGCGCTGGACGTGTTCGAGGTCGAGCCGCTGGCGGCCGACAGCCCGCTGCGGACCATGGACAACGTGATCCTCACGCCGCACATCGCCGGCGTCACGGTGGAGTCGTGCCAGGCCATGGCGGAGATGGCGATCGCCAACGTCGCGCGCGTGCTGCGCGACGAGGACCCCCTCTACTGCATCAATCCCGAGGCGAGCCGTCAGCGGACGAGCCGTCAGCCGTCAGCTGTCAGCCGTCAGCAGTGACGGGCGGCTCCGCGCCGACATGACAGGGCCGTCCGTCTCCACGCCGGGAGCTGATAGCTGACGGCTGATAGCTGATAGCTTTAACCCATGAGGCTGAAGGACAAGGTCGTCATCGTCACCGGCTCCAGTCGCGGCATCGGCCGCGGCATCGCCAAGCGCCTCGCCGCCGAGGGGGCGAAAGTCGTCGTCAATGGCCGCACTGAGGCGACCATCGAGCCCGTCGCGGCGGCGCTGCGGGCCGATGGCGCCGAGGCGCTCGCCGTCGCCGCCGACGTCGGCTACGCCCAGGACGTCGCCCGCCTGTTCCAGGAGACGGTCGCCGCCTTCGGGACCGTGGACGTCCTGGTGAACAACGCCGGCTGGGCCAGTCCCGTGGCCCACTTCCTCGAGATGGACGAATCACACTGGGACACTGTGCTGCGGACGAACCTGAAGAGCGTGTTCCTGTGCACGCGCCACGCCATCAGGCTCATGGTGGAGCAGAACAAGCCCGGCAGCATCGTCTCCATAAGCTCGTTCGCCGCCGCCCGCGCCCATCGCCAGCAAGTGGCCTACGACGCCTCGAAGGGCGGCATGGAAGCCTTCACCAGGGCCGTGGCCATCGACATCGCCCCCTTCGGTATCCGGCTGAACGTCGTCGGGCCAGGGGCCATCCACACCGAGGAGTACGACCCTGCCGGTGAGGAGGGCAAGCGCCTGCGCGGCGCCACCGTGCCGCTCGGCCGCGTTGGCTACCCCGAGGACATAGCTGGCGCGGTGGTCTTCCTCGCCTCGGACGACGCCAGCTACATCACGGGCCAGGTCCTGTACGTGGATGGCGGCATGCTGGCTCAGCTGCGCTCGCCCCAGGTGGACCGGCCCTTGCCCGACTCCGTGGCGGCGCGCCTCCGGCCCCGCTCCTGACGGGCCAGGCCGCGCGCGCCGAGACTTCATGGCGGCCGACGCCACGGCAGCGATCCCGCCGGTCCTGCTGTGGGCAGACGTGGACAAGATGTTCTACAGCGTCGAGGTGCTCGAGCGACCCGAGCTGCGACTAACCGAGGCGGACTACCCGGTCGTCATCGGCTGGGACCCGTCGGAGAGCCCGCGGTCGATCGTCACGACCGCGAACGGGCCGGCACGGGCGCTTGGCATCACCAGCGGGATGAGCACGGCCGTGGCCCGGCGCCGCGCCCCGGGCCGCATCCTGTTCCTGGCGCCGCGACACGACCTGTACCGGCGGTACAGCAAGCGGCTCGTCGACGTTCTGGAGAGCGCCACGCCATCGCTCGAACAGTGCTCGATAGACGAGGCCGTGCTCGACTGGACGCAGCACGGCTATGACGTCGAGCCAGTGCGGCGGCTGCGTCAGCGCGTCGTCGACGAGGTGGGTCTGTCGGTCTCCTTCGGGCTGGCGCGGAACCGGCTCGTGGCCAAGCTGGGCTCGGAAGCCGCCAAGAGCGAGCCATCGCGCATCTGCGTGGTACGTCCCGGCGAGGAGGCTGCTTTCCTGGCGCCGCGGCCGCTGCGGGCCCTCATCGGCGTGGGCCCAAAGAACGAAATCCGCATGACGACCCTCGGGCTGCGCACGATTGGCGACATCGCCGGCCGGCCCCTGGAGTGGCTCGTTGACCAGTTCGGCGCCTCGTACGGCCGCTACCTGTTCGATGCCAGTCGCGGGGTGGGCAGCACACATGTCACGACGACCCACGAGAACCGCTCCATCAGTGAGGAGACGACCTTCGACTACGACACGGCCGATCGGGCCGAGATCTGGCGCCGGCTCCGCCGGCAAGCTGACGAGGTGTCGGCGAAGCTGCGCCGCGCTGGGCTGGTGGCGTCCGAGGTGGCTATCAAGGTGCGCTACGGCGACTGGCAGACGATCACCCGGCAGCAGCGACTGGGCAGCGCGACGGACGAGGCCGGCGTCCTCGCCGCGGCCGCCGCCGCGCTCATGAAGCGGCACTGGCAGCGCGAACGCGCCATCCGCCTGATCGGCCTGCGCGTCGCCCGCCTCACGGCGCCCGACCCGTCGATCCAGCTGCCACTGTTCCAGCCTAAGCAGGTGGGCTGAAGTCTTGCTTGCTTCTGATCATCTGAGCTCCACCTGCCAAGGCTAGTATTTTTGTTCGCGCTACGCGCTTAGACGAGAGGGAGGCTGAGCGGCTGGCGTTAGCCGACTGTCTCGCTGTCCCTCGCCTCCGCGCGGACGAGTCGGCGGCGGGTGCCCAGCCGCAGGCCGGCGCCAGCCAGGAGGAGAAGCGCCCCGAGCACCGCCACAGTGGGGCGTCCTGTGTCGGCGTCGCCCGCGGTGGGCAGGGCGCCGACGCGCGACGGCGGCACCATGACGCTGTCGATCACGTGGATGATGCCGTTGGACGCGCGTAGATCCGCCTCGGTGACCGTCGCATCGTTCAGATGGACCGAGCTGCCATCCACCCTGATCCGCACCGCCTCACCCTCCAGCGTCCGTACGTTCGGCACTTGCACGATCTGCGCGGCAGTGATCGGCGCGGTCGCCAGGTGGTACGTCAGGATGTCGCGCAACGCCGGCGGGTTCGCCAGGAGCGAGTCCAGCGTGCCGGCCGGCAGCTTGGCGAAGCCGTCGTTGGTCGGCGCCCAGAGCGTGTACGGGCCCGGCCCCGCGAGCGTGTCGGCCAGCCCAGCCACACGCACCGCGCGGCCGAGAGTGCTCAGCTCTGGCCTGGAATCGACCGCCTCGAGCAGGTTGCCATTCGCCTGCTGCGCCGCCGCGTGGCCCAGTCCGAGCGGGCTCACCAGCGTGAGCGCGAACGCGCCCAAACCCACCAGCGCCCACAGCCAGCCGCGCCGAGCGCGCCTTTCCAACCCCAACCCCAACCCCAACTCCACGTCCATGATGCTCCCTTTCGACAACTCCGCGCGTCCGTGCCTCCGGACTCGGGCAATACATTCGCGGCGGTCGTCCGGATCATACGGGCGACGCGCCTGGCCGGGCCCTCGCACGGCTAACCCTAGTGCGCCCCAGGCGGGCCGCGGTTGATACCCGGTGGGGAAACGGTGGAGACGAGTATGCTGCTGCCGCGGCCCGTGAAGTCGATCGCCGGATTCGTCGCCTTTGTCGTCGTACTGCTGATCTTCATCCCGCTGCTCCTCGGGCTGTGGCTGGACTGGCAGTGGTTCGCTGCCGAGGGCCTGCTCCAGGTGCTCGCGCTGCGGCTGCGCACCGAGCTGATCCTGGGAGTCGGCGCCGCGCTGCTCGCGGGCGCCACGCTGTACCTCAACCTCGCCGTCGTGTCGCGCCGCCTACGCTCGGCCGCGGTGGGCTGGAACGCCCCACTGGCCACGGCTCGGCGCGCCATCGGTCCGGCGAGCGTCATCCTCGGTCTGGCGTTCGGGTTGAGCGCCATGGGCCAGTGGAGCACGTACCTCACGGCCATGGCGCGCCGACCGTTCGGGATGACCGACCCGGTCTTCGGGCAGGACGCGTCGTTCTACGTGTGGGTGCTGCCCGCGCTCGAGGCGCTACACGCCTGGGTCGTCTGGCTGACGCTCATGCTCATCGTGACGGCCGCCGCCCTGTACGGCGTGGGCTTCGCGCTGATAGTTGGGCCCGCGCAGGCCGAGCTCTACGGAATGCGGGCGGCGACGAACCGGCCGCCGTCGACAGCGGCCATCCTGGGCCACCCGCTTCTGAAGTCGGCGGAGGTCCACGCGTCCCTGCTCGGCGCCATTCTGCTGGCGCTGTTCGCGGTCTCCTACGTCTTCGACACGTTCGAGCTGGTGTACTCTGGGCGGGGGGTCGTCTACGGCGCCAGCCGCACCGATCTTGCCGCGGTGATGCCGGCCAACGTGATCCTGCTCCTGCTCACGCTGGGGCTCGCGGCCGTGCTGGGCGTGAACCTCGTGTGGCGCCGTCGCCTGGCCCTGCTTGCGGCCCCGGCTATCTGGGTCGTCGCGGCGTTCCTTCTCGGCGGTCTCTGGCCCGGGGCCTACGAGCAGTTCGCCGTCAAGCCGAACCAGCTGGAGCAGGAGCGCCCCTACCTGGCGAACAACATAGCGATGACACGCCAGGCGTACGGCCTCGACCGAGTCGACACGCGCGACCTCAGCGGCGACGGGACGCTGAAGGCGGACGATCTCAGCCGCAACCAGGACGCTCTAGCCGACCTGCGCATCACCGACTACCGTCCCCTGCTCGACGCGTACCGCCAGCTACAGCGCTTGCGACAGCAGTTCGACTTCGTCGACGTGGACGTGGACCGTTACAACCTCACGGCCGGCCGGCAGCAGGTGATGCTGTCGGCCCGCGAGCTGGACCCGGGCGGACTGCCGGAGGTGGCGCGCACCTGGCAGAACCTGCACCTCGTGTACACACACGGCCAGGGCGTCGTCGCCAGCCCGGTCAATCGGGTGACCGCCCAGGGGCTGCCTGAGCTGCTGGTGCGCGACGTGCCGGCCGTCTCGACCGAGCCCAGGCTTCTACCCGACGTGCCGCAGGTCTACTTCGGGGAGCTGACCACGCAGTACGTCATCGTCGGGACGAAGCTCGCCGAGTTCGACCGCCCAGGGGAGAGTGGGTCGGCCGAAGTCACCAGCCGGTACGCGGGCGGCGGCGGCGTTCCCGTGGGTGGATTGCTCCAGCGCGTGCTGCTGACCCTGTCCCTGGCCGACCTGAACGTGCTGCTGTCCGATGCCGTCACCCCAGACTCGCACGTTCTGCTGCACCGGACGATCACCGACCGCGTTCACCGGACGGCGCCGTTCCTGCTTCTGGACAGCGACCCCTACCTCGTCATCCTCGGCGGTCGCCTGATCTGGGTCCAGGATGCCTACACCAGGACGCGCCGGTTCCCGCACGCGACGCCGCGTGGTGACCTGAACTACATCCGGAACTCGGTCAAGGTGACTGTCGACGCGTACTCGGGCGAGATGCGGTTCTACGCCTTCGATCCGGACGAGCCGATCTTGCAGGTGTACCGCGCGCTGTACCCGACGCTGTTCCTCCCGCTCGACGCCGCGCCGGCCGGCCTGGCCGACCACTTCCGGTACCCGGAGGACCTGTTCAACATCCAGGCGGCCATGCTCGCGACGTACCACATGACTGACCCACAGCAGTTCTACAACCGCGAGGACCTGTGGAACATTGCCCAGGAGACGTACGGCGACCGGGTGCAGCAGATGGTGGCGTACTTTGCGACGCTGCGCCTGCCGGGCGAGGCGGCGCCGGAGTTCACGACGATCCTGCCGTTCACGCCCGGGGGCGGCGACCGCACCAACATGGTCGCCTGGATGGCGGCCCGCTCGGATGCGCCCCACTACGGCGAGCTGCGCGTGTACCGCTTCCCCCAGGGCAAGCTGGTGTTCGGCCCACAGCAGATCGAAGCGCGCGTGAATCAGGAGCCGAGCATCTCGCAGCAGCTCACCCTGTGGAATCAGCAGGGCTCGAAAGTGATTCGTGGCAACCTGCTGGCCATTCCGATCGAAGAGTCGATCCTGTACGTCCAGCCGCTGTACATCCAGGCCGAGCGAAACCCACTGCCCGAGCTGAACCGGGTCATCGTCGCCTCGACCGAAGGCGTCGTGATGAGCGACCGGCTCGACGGGGCGCTGGCGGCGCTGGCGCAGGGGCGGCGTGGCGAGGTCGCCGCCGCGGCTGGTCCGCGACCTGATACCAACAATGGGACGCCGCCAGCCACGGCCAGCGGCGACTCAGCCGACCTGGCGCGGCAGGCCCGCGACCGTCTCCGCGAAGCCCAAGCGGCCGCGGGTGCCGGCGATTGGGCGACCTACGGGCAGAAGCTGGCCGAGGTCGACCGCCTCCTCAATCAGCTGGCCGGGGGCTGAACGAGCCGTCAGCTGGCGAGCCGTCAGCTGGCATCAGGGAGAGCGGCCCCGCTGCGCCTGGGTGCGACACGGCGGTACGCTCTGATAGCTGATAGCTGATAGCTGATAGCTGACGGCTTCGTCTACCGACCCGTCACGTTCTCCCAGGCGTCGCGGACCCCCTCCTTGGCGCGGTCCCACGGGGTATTCGGATTACGGGTCTCCCAGTCGCGGCGGACGTCCGGCTCCACGTCCGCCCAGTTGCGGCCGCGGTAGTCCGATCGCTGGCGCAGGTCGTAGCCGTAGCGGTACGACGGCTCGACGTCCTCCCAGCGGCCACCGCTGGACCCGGCGCGCTGCTGCCAACGCGACCTGTACCCGGCCATGGCGGTGTTCCAGTCGCCCGTGCCCGCGGTAGTCCTGCCCTGAGAGCCCGCCCCAGCCACGTTGACCTGACCCTCGCGCTCGACGGCCAGCTCCTCGCGACGCACGGTGCCCGAGACCTGCTGCGTCTCCTGCACGGAGCGCTTGCCAACCTCGACCTCCTCGTAGACCACCGGGCGCTTCTCGAGGGTAACTTCTTCCTGGCGCAGCGGGACTTCGATGACCTCGCCGCGATCGTCGACAGGCCGATCAGACGGTCGCCGGTCCACCGCGTGGCGCTCGACGACCACCTCCTCGCGCGTCACGGGCACCTCGAGGGTGCGCTGCTCGGAGACGACCTCCTTGCTGATGCCCACCTCGCCCGTCTGCATGGCCTGCTTCCGTACCTGCAGCTCCTCTTCGCGCAGCTCGATGCGCTGATCGCCTTCGGCCCGGCGCCCGACGTCGCGCCCAACGTCGCTGGCGCGCTCGCGCGGCAGCTCTGTGCGCGTCGTGGTCGTCGCCTGGCGCAGCTCCCCGGTCGTCGCCGGTACGGCGGCCGCGCCCGAGACCTGGCGGCCTCTGCCCGCGTCCTGCGTCTCGATGTCGTAGGCACCGTACTGCCGGAGGATCGTGCGCGCCTCCGAGTAGCGGCCGTCCGCGGCAACGGTCACCAGGGTGCGGCCACTCTTGACCTCGCCCTCGTAGTAGGAGGCCTCCTCGTCCGGCACGCCCATTCCGGTCAGGGCACCCGCGATAGCGCCGACGCCAGCGCCGATTGCCGCGCCACCCAGGGCCGAGGCAAACGCGCCAGCGGCGATGAATGGGCCGATGCCGGGGATCGCCAGCGCACCAATGCCGAGCAGCCAGCCGCCCAACCCGCCGAGCACCCCGCCGGCGACAGCGCCGGTGGCCGCCCCTGAGCCGGCATGCGTGCCTGTCTCCTCAGCCATGGTCTCGGTTTCGCGCCGGTCCGGCGACAAGATGCTGATGCCGCTGGCAGGAAAGTTTGCCTCCTTCAGCGCGTCGATGGCCGCGCGCGCGTCGTCTCGGCTATGAAATACGCCGACGACGGTCGACCTTTCGGTCATGGTCATGGAGAAGTCCTCCTTCTACGGTACCGAGACCCCTGCAAATGCCGTGCCCACGTGGGCTCAGCCGCCACTGGCCCCGCCGTCGTCCACGATCTGGAGATCCGATCCATCCAGGAGCCAGCCCGACGGGCCCCGTACCAGCTGCCACGTGCCCACATACGTCCGGCTCCTGTCCGATCCCGGCCAGATCGTCTCCCGCACCTGCACGGCGACCGTCGCCAGCCGGCCATCCGCGTCCTGGCTGACCAGTTCCGCCCGCTCCACCGTCAGCGACCCCGACGGGATGCGCTGGCGCAGCGCGTCTGGCTGCCACGGCACCGTGTCGCGCAGCCGCCCGCTCAACAGGCCGGGCAAGCGGTCGTAGTCGCTCTGTCCGAGCAGGCGGTAGAGGCTGCGCACCGTCTGCACCGGGTCCGCGGTACCGATGTCAGACGGCGCGCCGGCCGCCTGATCCGCGGCCACAGGTGACGGTTCGGGTGTCGCGGACGCCACCGGCACCGGCGCGCCCGTCGGCGTGGGCGCCGACATCGGGGCCACTGTCGAGGCCTCGACCCGGGCGGCAACGGGCGCGACCAGACGTGACCCGCTCACGGCCGTGGGCGCCGGCTGCGCCGGGCGCGTCGCCTCCCCAGCTGCGACCCGCGGCGACCCATCGACTCCCAGAGCGCCCGCGAAGGGCCGGACCACGGCCAGCCCGACGACGACGGCGGCGCCCAGGGCGACCAGAGCCAGGACCCGACGCGGACGGCCCGAACTGCGCGGCCGCCGGACCACAGCGTCCGCCCCGGGCGGTACCGGGACAGGCGGCGCAGCAGGGCGGACCGCGGACGTCTCCGTCCGGCGCGAGCAGCCGAACACCCGCGCGTCCATACCTGACGGCAGCGCGCCCGCCGCTAGCCACTCAGCCGCCAGACGATGTGCCGTCGCGCGCAGAGTGTCAGCGGCCAGGTCAGAGGTAGAGTGGGCACCGGTGACACGGACGACCAGTCCTACGAGCGCGGCCGCTTCGCCCCCCGGCCCACGACAGCGGCGGACAAGGGCGTCGACCTCTATGCGAGCCGCTGGGGCGCCCTCGCCGGCTAGCGCGTGCGCCAGAGCCGTCGCGTAGCGGGCCACTGGCAGGACCGCGTCGCGCGCGCTCAGCCGGGGCCCCGCGGCGACGGGCGGCGGGGCGGAAGGGCTGGTGACGCAGCGCACCGCCAGTGCGGTGTCGGCGCCGCCGCCCACTGACACCCGGCCGCCGGCTTCGGCAAGCGGGGCGCCTCGCCAGGCCTGTGGTCCCGCTGGCACAGCCGTATCCCCAGCGTCCTGGCCAGGCTGTGCGGGTCCGCTGCCACTGTGCGTCGCCATCGCCCAACAGCGGCGCTAATGCACGGCGGAGACGGTACGGGCGCTCACACAGAGAATATACGGCCGCGTCCGGCACCTGCGCCCCTCGGATGCTCGAGCAGCTGGAGCGCTCGCTCCAGCTCAGCCGGGATGGGTCGCCGAGTCCGCAGCGCCCACGGCAGGCCCATGACCGCGGCCCCGAGAGCCTGGCGGGCTTCGGCGCTCTGGAATGCCTCGGCGGCCGCGGCGAGCGTCACCGCGACTGCGTGCCGCCACGAGCGGCGCGCCCACGCTACCCACAGACGGTTGCGCCTGATGAGTTGCCGCCGGCCCCCAGCATCGCGCAACCGTGACGGATAGTGGTGGATCACGACGTCGTCGGCGTACGTCAGCCGCCAGCCGGCGGTCGCGAGGTCGAGCGTCAGGAGCTCCTCCTCGCTGCCCAGGAACAGCCGGGGGCAGAAGCCGCCGACGCTCAGGAATGCCGACCGCCGCACCAGCGACGCCCCAGCCAGAAACCCGAGAAGCGCCGGGCCGGGCAGCCCCGCCGCCGGCAATGGACTGCCGCGCATCACCACGCTCGTCGGATCGAGCCGCTCCTCCGGCCCCACGAGGACGCGACCGCAGACGACCGCCAGGGACGGGTAGGCATCGAGCAGGTTCGCGGCGCGAGTCAGCGAGCCGGGCTGCCACCACGTGTCGTCGTCGCACAGCGCGACGTACCGACGGTCGCACAGCTCCACGCCCACATTGCGCCCTGCGGCCCCCAGGTTGCTGGCCAGACGCACGGGCACGACGTCCTCGGGTGAGAACGTCTGGCGGATCGCGTCGGTGGTCCCGTCGTGGGAGCCGTTGTCCACGACCAGGACGCGGGGCCGCTCCGGCAGGGCGACGAGGTGGCCTATCGTGCGCAGCACCTCCCGCACCCGGTTGTAGGTGAGCACGACGACCCCCACACGGACATCGGGCGAACGGGTGGGCGCTGGCTGCCCGTCAGCTGGCATCGACGCGGGAGCGCTCGCCGTTGTGCACGGCCGCCCCGGCGAGCCGGCTGAGTCGCCAGAAGCGCTCGGGCGCGAGAGCATCGGCGTGTCCCGGCCGCCCCGGCGTGCCGAGCGCCCGCAGCTGCGAGGCGTAGCAGGCGATCGCCGCCACCTTCGTCGCCACGCCCGCTGACGAGCCGATGTCCGCCCGCCGGGACTCGACCCCGTCGCGGCGCAGCCCGTCCAGGCGCTCCGCCAGCACGTTGGGGAAGGCCCGGTACAGGGCGTCCTCGTACGCGAACCATGCCAGCGACGGTTGGCGCCGCAGGACAGCGACGCCGGCCTGGTGGGTCAACGCGTGGTCGTGGTGAAACAGGCCGAGTGGCATGAGCACCATGGATGGCCGCTCCGCCATGATCGCGGCTTCGAGAGCCGTGGCCAGCTGCTCGGTATCCGGGGGCTCGCCGTACTGGTCGTCGACGAAGTCGAGCCAGACAGGTCGCGCCCCGAGGCGGGCCAGCGCCGCGCGGTCCTCCTGGCGACGCGCGCCGATCACGTCGTCGCCGGGCCGGAAGCCGGCCGCGGCGTCCCACTCGCGCAGTGGCTCGGGCACCCCGGGTCGACCAGCGAAAACGGTGATGACGGCGGACCCCGGGTGGCCTGCCAGCAGCTGCCCGCAGCCGAGCACCGCGTCGTCCAGGTGGGGCGAGACGACCACCAGAGGCATGCGCGGCACGTCAGGCAAGCGCCATGCCAGCGGCCAATCCGGTGTCCGGCCGCTCGCCGAGCGCTACCCTCTGTCGCGCATGGGCCCACCCATCCAGCTGCGTCAGCTGTCCAAGGTGTACCGGGTGCACGAGCGCGAAGCGGGTCTGGCGGCGACCGCCCGGTCCCTTTTCAAGCGGCGCTACCGCGAGGTCCCCGCCGTCGCCGACGTCTCGTTCGAGATCGAGGCTGGTGAAGTGGTCGGCTTCCTTGGCCCGAACGGCGCCGGCAAGACCACCACGCTCAAGATGCTCGCCGGTCTGCTGCACCCGAGCGCGGGCCAGGTCCAGGTGCTCGGGCATACGCCCTGGCGCCGCGAGCCGGCCTTCCTGGCGCAGATCACGCTGGTGATGGGCAACCGCTCCCAGCTCCTGTGGGACATCCCGGCGGCCGACTCGCTGCGTGTGCTGCAGGAGATCTACCAGCTGGACGCCGCCGTCTACCGACGCACGGTCGGCGAGCTGACCGACCTGCTCGACCTGGCGCCGCTGCTGCACAAGCCGGTCCGCAACCTGAGCCTCGGGGAGCGCATGAAGGTGGAGTTTGCCGCCGCGCTGATCCACTCCCCGCGCGTTCTCTTCCTGGACGAGCCGACGATCGGCCTCGACGTCACTATGCAGGCCCGCATTCGTCGCTTCGTCGCCGATTACAACCGCCGCTCCGGCGCGACGATCCTGCTCACCAGCCACTACATGGACGACGTCGTGGCGCTGTGCAAGCGGGTGATTGTCATCCACCACGGTCGGCTGCGCTACGACGGTGGCCTGGCCGACCTGGCGGAGCGGATGGCGCCGTACAAGCTGATCAGCTTGACGCTCCGCGACGCCAGCGCTCCTGGAGAGTGGGCTCGCTACGGGGACGTCGTCACCCACGAGGAGAACCTGGTGACGCTGCGTGTTGGCCGCGACGAGGCGCCCAGGCGCACCGCGGAGCTCGTCCACGATCTCGAGCACCGACTGGTCGATCTGTCCGTGGAAGACCCGCCCATCGAGGAGGTCATCGACCGCGTGTTCAGCGGTGAAGCCATCGAGCCCGACGGTGCGTTGGCCCTACAGCCGAGCTGACGCCTGGCGGCCCGACCATGTCCCAGCTGCTAGGAGTGTACCGCGTCCTGTTCGTGGTCCAGCTGCAGGCGGCCTCGCAGTACCGCGTCCAGTCCTTCCTGTGGCTGCTGTTCGCCGTCGTCCGACCTCTGGTGTTCCTGGCCGCCTGGTCGGCGGTCGCCAACGCCCAGGGTGGCAGCGTTGCTGGCTACTCGGCGGCGGACTTCGCCACCTACTACGTGGCGCTGACGCTGGTGACACAGCTCACGATGTCGTGGAACGCCTACGATTTCGAGATCGAGGTGCGCGAGGGCAGGCTGTCGCCGAAGCTGCTCAGGCCACTCCATCCGCTCCACTACGCGGTGGTGGAGAACGTGGTCTGGAAGCTGCTCACGCTGCCCGGACTCGTTCCCGCCTTGGTCATCATGGGGTGGACCTTCGGGGCGCGCTTCACGGGGCAGCCGTGGCACGTGGCGCTGTTCGTGGTGAGCGTGCTGCTCGCCGCTGCCCTGAGCTTTCTCTTTGGCTGGATCAACGCCGCGCTCGCCTTCTGGACGACCCGCATCAACGCGATCATGAACCTCCAGGCCCGGCTGGGGTTTGTCCTGGCCGGCCAGGTCGCGCCGCTGCCGCTGCTGCCGGCCGGTCCCGTCCAGGCCATCGCGTACGCCCTGCCGTACGGCTACATGCTCGGCGCGCCGGCCGAAATTCTCAGCGGGCGGCCGAGCCTCGACCACGCGCTGGCGCTCATCGCGGGCCAGGTCGTCTGGCTCGTCCTGTGCTGGCTGGCGTTCCGTGCCATATGGCGCGCTGGCCTGCGGGCATACAGCGCCGTCGGGGCCTAAGCAGCGTGCGGGTGACACGCCACGCGCGCTTGCTCGGCATGTTCGCGCGCGCGGAGCTGCAGACGGCGCTCGAATATCGCGCCAACCTGGCGCTCGACCTGTTCCTGGAGGCTGTGATCGTCGCCAGCAGCCTGGCCGCTGTCCTGGTGCTGTTCGGCCATACCACCGAGCTGAACGGCTGGTCGCTGCCCCAGATGCTGGTGCTGCTCGGTGTCTACTACGTCGTCCAGGGGGCCCAGGCGGTCGTCTTCGAGAGCTCGTTCCAGAAGTTCATGGAGCAGGTTCGGCTGGGCACGCTGGACTTCACGCTGCTCAAGCCAGCCAACAGCCAGTTTCTCGTCAGCACGCGCTACGTGCAGGTGGCCCAGCTCGGCCAGATGGCGATGGGGTTCGCGGTTGTCGCGGTGGGCGTTGGTCGGGTGGGCGAAAGCCTGTCGGCGTGGTCCCTGCTGGCGTTCGCCGGCGCGCTGGTCTGCGGCCTGGCGCTGGTGTACGCCCTGCTGCTGACGCTGAGCACGCTGGCGTTCTGGCTGGTGCGGGTCGAGAACATCCTGGCGATCTTCTGGGCGTTCCTGGACGCGGGCCGCTTCCCGGTCGACCTGTACCCGGGCTGGTTGCGGCTGACGCTCAGCACAGTGGTCCCGATTGGCATAGCCGTGACGCTGCCGGCGCAGGCGATCGCCGGCCGTCTGGACGCGCCCGGCCTGGCGCTGCTGGTGGCCGGGACGGCGCTGGCCTGGGCGTTCGCTGGCTGGTTCTGGCGGCGCGGCCTGCGCAGCTACACGGGCGCCAGCGCCTGAGCTGAGCTCCGCCTGCTGAGGCGTGTGCCTATGCTGGGTTCGGGTCCTCAGGAGCGGCGGGTTGGCGACGCGCCAGGAGCACCATGGTGGCCGACTCCGACGTGAACGGTTCCCGCCGGTAGCCCCCGTAGACCGCCTCGACGGCGAAGCCCGCCCTCTCCAGCAGGTGCTCCGCCTCGTAGCGGTAGGTGAAGCGGTACGGCCACTCGACGAACCGCTTCGTCAGCGAGCCGTCGTCAGCCACGATCTCGTAGGCCGACCGGATGACGCGCACCTGCCTGGCGAGATCGGTGCTCACCATCGTGTCGGTGCGCGCAACGGTGGCCGCCAGCGCGGGCGAGCGCGCCACCAGGTCCTGGCGCACGCTGCCCGGCGGCGCCAGCAGCCAGCTCGGTGATGGGTGCATGAGATCGAGCGTCAGCAGCCCGCCAGGCCGGAGATGCGCCGCCACCGCGGCCAGAGCGCGCTGCTGGTCGCGACGCTCGGTGAGGTAGGCGAAGCTCTTCACCGCGATGATGGCCAGATCGAACGTCTCGTCCAGCGCGAAGCAGCGCATGTCGCCCTCCGCCAGCCGGACGCTGTCGGCAGCGGCGAGCCCGGCCGCCGCCAGCTTCTCCCGCGTCAGCGCCAGCATTGGCGGCGACGCGTCCAGCCCGACGACCCGCCGACACGTCCGAGCGAGTGGCACGAGCACCCGGCCGCTGCCGCAGGCGACTTCGAGGACCCGACCGCCCTGGGCGGCGGCGAGCTCCTGGTACCACGGCACGTCGGCATCGAAGGGGAAGGCGTCGTAGAGTCGGGCGAGCTGCGCATCGCCCCACGGGTGGTCAGCCTCCACGAAGGCGCCCGGGACGTGGTCAGGAGCGGCACCAGCGGGCGCTGTTCGGTCCGGCACGCCCCCAGTGTGCCACCTTTCGCACAGCCGCCTCGGGCGACGGTCCCGGCGTACCTCGACCCGTCGTCGCGTCGGCCGCTCCGGCTGATACGGTACGCGGGCGCAGACCACCGCGGAGATCACCGCGACGGTCGCTAGCCGGCAGCCGGCAGCCGGCAGCCAGCAGCCAGATATGCGGATCAGCCACGTCGCCCCCACCCCATTCAGCCCGGGCCCGGACGGGCTGCTGGGTGGCGGCGAGCGCTACCCACTCGAGCTGGCCCGCGCGCTCGCGCCGCTGGTGTCATGCGAGCTGGTGACGTTCGGCCAGCGGCCAGCGCGGCTGCGCGAGACGAGCGGTTTGTGGGTGCGCACGCTGCCCTCCCTCGGCCATCTGTGGGGTCACCCCGCCCACCCGGTCGCCCCCGCTCTGCCCGCGGCTCTCCGGTCAGCCACCGTTGTTCACGTCCACCAGATGCGCAGTACGCCGAGTCGGATCGCCGCTCTTGCCGGTCGGGCGCGCCAGCAGCCGGTCGTGGTGACCGACCACGGTCTCCAGGGGAGCGACTGGGCGGGCCTGTTGCCCCGGCTGTTCCAACGGTTCCTGACAGTCTCGGCGTACTCGGCCCGCGAGCTGAACGCCCCTCCGAACCGCACGCGCGTGGTCTACGGCGGCGCCGACCCGGTGCGCTTCCACCCGGACGGAGAGCAGCCTCGCCAGGGCGTCCTGTTCGTCGGACGGTTGACCCCCCACAAGGGCGTGGATCGCCTGATCCAGGCGCTGCCGCCGGGTGCGACTCTGCGGATCGCCGGGTCGACAGGCCACGACCGGGCGCCGCCGGAGCGCGGCTACCCGGACCTGCTGCACGCGCTGGCAGCCGGGCACGACGTGCGCTTCCTGGGCGCCGTGCCCGACGCCGCGCTGCCGGCGCTGTACCGGGGCGCCCAGGTGCTGGCGCTGCCGTCGGTCGAGCGCACCTGCTACGGCCGAACAATCCGGGTGTCGGAGCTGCTCGGGCTGGCGGCGCTGGAAGCGATGGCGAGCGGAACGCCAGTGGTCTGTAGCCGCATCGGCGGCCTGGTGGAGGTGGTCGAGCACGGCGTGACCGGGTTCCTGGTCGAGCCCGGCAACGTAGCCGAGCTGCGCGACCGGCTGCGGGAGCTGCTGGCCGACCCGGCGCGGGCGGCGCGCTTCGGACGGGCCGCCCGGGAGCGGGCGCAGGCTCAGTTCACGTGGCGGCGTTGCGCTGAGCGCTGCCTGGAGGCGTACGATGAGCTTGTGGCGGTGGGCCGGCAGCCGCCAGCTCTGGGCTGAAGCGGGCCGCCGGCGGCCGGCTGGTCGCCAGACGAACCGACCCGGCGCCCGCCACCAACTGTTACACGCCGGATATTCACATTGCGAGCGGAAGAGTCTACACTAGTGGGTGGGAGTGAACCGACCATGAACGTTCAAGTCCACCCAGCGCGCGTAGACCAGACTGGATCAATGGACCGCACACCCACCCGCAAAACCGCGTCCATGCGCCTTGTCGAGATGCAGTACGGTCAGCCCTTGGAGAAGCTCCTGCCCGAGCTCCTGGACAAGTGGCAGACAGTGGAGGGCATCGCTGACGAGCTCGGCATCGGCTACTCGACCATCTGGCGCTGGCTCGTCCAGTTCGGCATCAGCACGCGCTACATGGAGGAGAAGGAGCAGCACCGGCAGGAGCGCGAGCGCCGCCGAGCCGACCGCCCAAACTAGGAGCGGAGCTAGAGCTAGACTGACGACCCGTCGGCCGCCTCAGGCGTCCGCGGGCAGCGGCGGCCGTGCCCGGTACCCCCGCAGGGCCGGCACCCGCCACGCGACCAGGCCGACGACCCCGAGGCAGGCAACGCCGCCGCTCACCACGGCGAAGACCGCGCTGGTGAGCGCGGCGACCACCCCGGACTCGACAGCGCCCAGCTGGTTCGACGCGCTGATGAAGACCGAGTTCACAGCTGACACCCGCCCGCGCAGCTCGTCCGGTGTGCTGAGCTGGATCGTGTTCTGCCGCATCACCATGCTGACCTGATCGGCCATGCCGACGGCCGCGTACGCCAGGACGGAGAGCGGCAGCGTGGGCGAGACGCCAAACAGGATGGTCGCCAGCCCGAAGGCCGCCACCGACGCCAGCAGCGTGCGCCCCGTCTCCGAAGGTGTTGGCAGGGCGATCAGGAGCAGGGCCATCAGCAGCCCGCCCACTTCGAGCGCCGCGGACAGCACGCCGTACCCTGTGGCGTCGGCATGCAGGACGTCCACGGCGTACACCGGGAGTAGCGCTCGGGCGCCGCCGAAGATGACGGCGAACATGTCGAGCGTCATCGCCCCCAACAGAACGGGCCGCTGCCAGACAAAGGCGATACCCTCGCGGATGGCGCCCAGACGCAGGCCGCGGGCGCCGACCGCGCGGTCCGGGAGGCGGATCGGCACGACCGCCGCCAACGCCACCAGGACGAGCGCACCATGGACGACGTAGGCAAACCCGACACCTTGCCAGCCGATGAGCACCCCGCCAAGCGCCGCCCCAGTGACCGACGCCAACGATTGCAGCGTCGAGTTGACCGTGATGGCACGCGTGAAAAGCGTCCGGGGCACGATGGCCGGTAGCAGCACCGCGCGCGCCGGGTTCTCGAACGTCGCGGCCAGCCCGGTCGCGAGCACCACTCCGTACAGCAAGAGCAGCGACACGCGGTCCGCCGCGATGGCGGCCAGCACCGCCAGCGTGGCCAACAGGGGCACCGTCTGCGCCAGGATGAGCACTTTACGACGGTCGTAGGCGTCGACGACCGCGCCCCCGACGAGGCTCATCGCCAGAGCCGGGACGAAGCGCACCAGGCCGATCATGCCAAGATCGAGCGCTGAGCGAGATATGGCGTACACCTGCCAGGCAAGGACGGCTTGCAGGAGCGTCATGGCCACCCCGGCACCAGCGCGGCTGGCGGCGTAGAGCCGGTACGCGGGCAGCCGCATCACTGCCAGCAGCTCCGGCTCCTCCGGCCGCCCGCCGCGGCCGCGGACCCCGCGGTGGCTAGCGACGCTCGGTGTCCCGCGCCGCCAGCGCGACCTCGGCCCGCTCGACAGCCGCTGCCAGCCGCGTCAGGCGCTGGCTCACCGCGCCCAAGCAGGCGCGGGCGTAGGCGTCGGCGCCCGCGCGCAGCTCGTCGGCCTCGTCGTCCGTGTCCGCCTGGAGCCGCTCGGCGCGGTCGAGCGCCGACCGCACCACTGGGTGGTCGTCGAGCAGGTTCGAGCCAGAGTCGCTCAGGCGACCACGAGCCTCGACGCACGCGCGCGACACGAGCGCCTCAGCATCGCGCTGGACGGTGTAGGCGGCAACGATCTCGGGCGGTAGGGCGGCGCGGAGGTGGCTCAGCAGCGCGAGGCAGACGTCCCCGTCCACCAGCCTCAGGCCCGTCAGCGGGATGGCCGGTCCAGCGCGGACAGCGTCACAGAAGGAGTCCAGCAGGGTGACGAACTCGTGCTGCTCGGCGCGCGCGTTCGACGCCTCCCGGGGGCGGACATCAGGCGGCGGCGCGGCGCGAGGGCGAACGGCGAGCGCATCGACGATCATGGGGCTCCTCCATCTGGCGGGTCGGCGGATCGAACCTCGTCTCGGCGCCCCCTCCCCGGGTAGATCCGCCCCTCTTTGACCCCCTAACGGTACCACCCCCGGGCCCGCGACAACACCCGTCCGTCCGGAATGCCGTGCCCGCGTAGCGGCACGCGGCACACCTGTCGTAGCGTTGGGCGTCGTGCCCGTCCGTCTCGCCGTGGCGCTGCTGCCCATCGCGGCCGCCATTCTAGCGATAGCCGTCGGGCGCCGTCCCGCGTGGCAGGCCGGACTTCTGGGGCTCGTTCTCGCGGCCGCCGCCACGCCAGCGCTCGTCGGCGCCACCACGGCTACGGCCACGGCCACGGCCACGCTCGCGACCGGGCTGGCCGCTGGCGTCCAGGCCGCCGTCCCGCCGGTCCTCGTGGTCCTGCTGGGCGTGGCGTTCTACCAGGCGCTGGACGACGCCGGCGCCCTGGCCGGGCTGGCAGGCACGCTTGTTCCCGGCGACCGCCCGGCCGCGGCCACCCTCGCCCTGGTGTGCGGGGTTGCGCCACTGCTGGAATCGGCGACCGGCTTCGGCGTGGGGGTCATCGTCGTCGCGCCCATGTTCCTGGTCTTGGGCCAGCCGCCCCGACGGGCGGCGATCCTGGCCATGCTGGGACAGAACTCGGTGGTCTGGGGAGCGCTGGCCAACGGGACCGTGGTGGGAGCCCGCCTCGCGGGGCTGGCGCCCGAGCAGCTGGCTGCCCGCTGCGCCGCCCTCAACCTTCTGCCGCTCCTTGTCCTCGGTGGCGTGGCCCTGGTTGTCGCCGGTGGGCGGCCGCTGCTGGTCGCTGGCTGGCGGCGGCTCGTCCTGGTGGCGGCTGTCCTGGCCGCCGGCCTGTCACTTGCCAGCCGCTTCCTGGGACCCGAAGTGGCGGCCCTCGTGGCCGCGCCACCAGCCCTCATCACGGCCGTCTGGCCGCTCCCACCGACCGCGCCGGGCGCCCGCTCGCGACTGCTGCCAGCGGTCGCGCCGTATCTGCCCTTGGTCGGCGGGGTGCTGGCCGCGCGGGCGCTCCTGCCGGCGCCCGGGCAGGCGTACGCGGCGCCGGTGGGCCTGATCATCGCCGTGGCGGCCGTGCGCGGCCGTCGAGCATCGGGCCGGCACGTCGTCTCGGCGCTGGCCCGCGGCTGGCCAGCCGCCGCCGCGACCGGCGCGTTCCTGGTGCTCGCGCAGCTGCTCAAGGGCAGCGGGGCCCTCGCTGTCCTGACCGAGGCCCTCAGCGCCTGGGGCGCCTCATACGTGTGGGCTGTCGCGCCGCTGGCCGCTCTCGGGGGCTACCTCACGGGCAGCAACCTCGCCTCCAACAGCCTGTTCATGCCGCTGCACGTCGGCAACGCCGCCCGCCTCGGCCTTGACCCTCTGCGTATCGCCAGCATCCAGAACGAGGTGGCCGCCACTCTCACCCTGGCGTCGCCGATTCGCATCGCCCTCGGCAGCGCGGTGGTGCGGCTGCGCGGCGACGAGTTCTCCGTGACACGAGTCGTGCTGCCCGCGGCTGTCGCGGCCGCCACCCTCGCCGCGCTGGTCGGCCTGGCCCTATGACACCGGCGCGCGTCCTTTACCATGCTGGGGCGTGATGCTCTGCCGCAGCTGTGGCCAGCCTCTCGATCAGGGCGCCCGCCTCTGTCCGAACTGCGGTCTGCGCTTCTACCGCGCCGTTCTGCCCTCGAACGAGCGGGAAGGCGCCATTGCGCCGCCGCGGCACCTGGCGCCGCCGCTGCGGCCTGTCGCGCTGCTGCTGCTGGTGGCGGCCGCTGGCGTGGCGGCGGTGGCCAACGTCGGCGCCGTGCGACCGGCGCTCGGGCCGCTGCTCCTGTTCGGTGAGGTGATCCTGCAAGCGCTGGTCAGAACATTGGCGCTGCGCAGCCGTACCGGCGGGGCCGGCAACCCCGCGGAGGCGGGCTTCGTCGTCGTCATGGGGATCATGGCTGTCGGCTTGTTCGTCATCCTGCGCACGTTCCGTCACTGACGGTGCCGCCTCCGTGGATGGCGCTGAAGCCCGATAGCCGATAGCCGGCTACTGATAGATGATCACGTCCGGCGCGGGCTCCAGTCCGAGCACGTCGGCGGGGCTCATCAACGGCTTGTCCTGCGTGTAGAACAGCTTGATCCCGGCGAACTGGACCGGCTGGTCGCGCACATACCGCTCGTACTGCGCCGTCTTCAGCTCGGGCGACCCAAAGCCGTCCATCGTCATCACGACCTGCACCTCCGGCGTCGTCCGGATGTCCCGGTAGCGCACGACCATGTCCTCGGTGAAGCGGTGCACGATGAGCACCTTCGGCGGCAGTCCCTCCTCCGACACCAGACGGCTCAAGGTGCCAATCGTCCGGTTGATCGACGCGGCGTCCATCGACCCGATCACCTTGCCAGGCACCTCGTCGGTCGCCATGGCGAACTCCGGGTCGAGCGCAAGGTGGACGTACGGCCGCTTGAGCCAGGGCTCGAGGACGGCAACCTCGTCGGCCACGCTGCTGCGGCCGACCTGGATGTCCAGGATGAGAAGCGCGTTGCTGCTCTCGGCCCAGCCAGCGACCTTGTCGATGACCTCGGGGGGCATGCGGGCCCGGTAGAGGCCGTCGCTGCCCGGCGCAGCCTGGGCGGCGGGAGTCACGAGCTCGAGCGCTGGCTGCGCCGGGTGAGCCGGGTCGGCGGCGGTGTGGGCCTCCACCTGGCGCAGCAGGCGGGCGAGCATCTCGTCGGACGGGGCCGTGCCCAGGATGCCCATCTCCCGCGACAACGGGTTGCCGTAGTAAGCGACGAGCCGGTGCGCCGGCAGCATGGCACCGGGCAACGACCGCCCTGGCGAGGGCGACGGGAAAGGCGCCGGCTGCGCTCGCGGCGAGGGGACGGTGGCTGAGGTAGCGGCGACGCCCGGCAACGGCTCGCCGGCGTCCGGGGATGGCCCCGGGCTGGCTACCGAGGCCATGGCCGGAGGAGGCGCCGCCGCCGGGCTGGTCGCCACTGGGCCAGCCGTTGGCTCTGCTGGACCGACGCGCGACAGCAGGGTGGCCCCGTAGCCAAGCGCCACTGTTACCAGCAGGGCGGCGGGCAGCGGCACGAGGCGAATGAGCGTTCCAACGGCCGGTCGCCGCCGCTCAGATGCTTCATCGGCGCGAGGGGCGCGCGAGGAGTAGGACCAACCGCGTTTCGAGTACATGGGTGGAAGCGCAGGCCGCGGTGTGCCCCGCGTCCAGATCAACGCTGACTGCCTGCCTGACTGACTGAGTAAGCGACCAGCCGGTCAGTGACAGCCGCTCGTGCGAGGGGCATGGTACACGCGTGGCCCAGGATTTGCGCATGCATTGTCGCTATGCACACTGTCATTCGACCAACGCTCGTCGCCGTCGGCACGCTGCTTGCCGCTGCCTGCGGGCCCGCCGCACCAGCGCCCGCGACGCAGCCACCCGCTCCTACGGCGGCGGCCAAGCCAGCCACGACGGTCTCGTCGAGCCCCGCGCCCGCGACATCGCCGGCGACCTCGCCGGTAGCCGTCGTGTCGCCGTCGCCATCCCCGGCGCTGGCGCTGTTTCCGTCACCGTCACCGTCACCGTTCGTCGGCGTATCGCCCTCCCCGTCAGCGTCGGCGACAGTCGCACGGACGCCGACAGCGGCTGCGACGGCGACCACGGCGGCGACCGTGGCGTCCACCCCGAATGTCGCTGGGACCGCTGTCGGCGCCGCCACGAGCGCCGCGAACGTCGCCTCGACCGCTGTCAGCGCCTCGCCGATGCGCATCGTGGCCGTCCAGCCAGGGCCCGCGGATTCCACGCTGACGCTCGAGAACACCAGCGGCACGCCCGTCGATCTGACCAACTGGAGCGTGCGCCTCGGGGCGACGAGCCTTCGGCTCCCAGCCAACACGGTTGTCCCGCCCAATGGCCGGCTCGTCGTCCACAGCGGCACCGGCACGAGCACCGCCAGCGACGTCTACCTCGCTCAGGACACCGCTACGCTGCTGACCGCGCTGCAGTCCGGCACGACCGTCAGCCTTGTCGACGCGAGCGGGAACGTCGTCGGCGAGATGACCCCGCCACGCTAGCCACCTGGCCAGCCGCCGTCTCCTATCATGGCCGGAGTCACTGAGGCAGGGAGAGGTATGGCAAGCCAGCGACTCGTGGGTCAGGTCGCCGTCGTCACCGGCGGCGCACAGGGAATTGGCGGCGCGACGGCGCGTCGCCTGGCGGAGGAGGGCGCGAGCGTCCTCGTCGCCGACGTCGACCTGGAGACCGCCCAGGCCACCGCGGCCGCCATTCGTGGCCGCGGTGGCGCGGCCGAGGCCGCCGCCATCGACGTCGGCAAGCACGACGACGTGCGCTCCATGGTCGAGCACGCTGTCCAGCGTTGGGGCAAGCTCACCATTCTCGTCAACAACGCGTACTCCGGGACACAGAAGGGCGACGCCGTCGCGGTGACGGAACAGGCCTGGGACCAGGGCATGGACGTCATGGTCAAGTCCATGTTTCTCGGGGCCAAGTACGCGGTACCCCACCTGCGGGCGGCCGGGGGCGGGGCCATGGTGAACATCTCGTCCGTGCACGGTCTGCTGGTGGCCCCTGACACGCTCGTGTACGAGACAGCGAAGGCGGCAGTCATCGGGCTGACCCGGCAGATGGCGGCCCAGTACGGGCCGGACGGCATTCGGGCCAACGCCATCTGCCCCGGCCACATCGTGACCGAGCGCACCGAGCCCCAGTGGCAGGCGCACCCGGACGGGCTGCGCTTCTTCGACCAGCAGTACCCGCTGCGCCGCACCGGCAAGCCGGTCGACATCGCCAACGCCATCGTGTTCCTGTGCTCGGACGAGGCGTCGTTCATCACCGGCCAGGCGCTGACAGTGGACGGCGGCCTGACCATCCAGCTCCAGGAGAACCTGGGTGTGCACCTCGCCCGCTACGCGCAGCAGCACCCGGACACCTGGTTCCCCTACTAGCCGGGTATGACACTGACACGCAGGGCTCCGCTCTTCGGCATCGTCACCGATCCCAACCAGCCGTGGCCCGTCCTGGTCGAGCGCTGGCGCTCCATCGAGTCGCTCGGGTTCGACAGCATCTGGGACTGTGACCACTTCACCCAGCCGAGCCGACCCACGGGCCCGTACTACGAGGGGTGGACGCTGCTGGCGGCGCTGGCGGCGCGCACGGAGCGGGCGCGCATCGGCGTCCTGGTGACCTCGAACACGTTCCGCCATCCGTCGCTGCTGGCAATGGAAGCCATCACGGTGGACCACATATCGAACGGCCGCCTGGAGGTGGGACTCGGCGCGGGCTGGTACGAGCCCGAGCACCCGATGTTCGGACTGGACTTCCCTGAGCCGCCCGAGCTGGTTCAGCGGTTCCGGGAGGCGGTCCACGTCGTGGACACGCTGCTGCGCCACGAGGTCTCCTCGTACGACGGCAGCTACTACCAGTTGAGGCAGGCGCTCACCAACCCGCGGCCACTCCAACAGCCGCGGCCGCCGCTGGTGCTGGCCGCCCACAAGCCTCGGATGCTGCGCGTGGTCGCCGAGTACGCCGACGGCTGGAACTCGTTCGGCACAGTGGCCGAGATGGCAACCCGCAACAAGATTCTGGACGAGCACTGCGCCGCAATTGGCCGTTCCCCTGACGCCATCCGGCGCAGCCTGTACGGCTGGGCGTCCATCCTGCCGTCCGACCCGTGGGAGTCGCCAGCCGCCTTCGAAGACATGGTCGGCCGCTACGGGGACGTGGGGGTCAACGAGTTTCTCATCGACTATCCGCGCGACGACCAGCAGGCCGTGCTCGAGCGCGTCGCCACGGACGTCATCCCCAGGCTGCGACGGGCGGCGGCGACTGGTTAGGTTAGGTTAAGATGCTAAATCGCGCCCGCGCCGTGAACGAATGTTCTATACTCTTCTATGAATCTAGGTGGCCGGTCAGTACCCGGGTTTCTCACAGTGAGGGGTGCGGCACAAGGCCTCCGGCTCGCGCCGCGCTCGGTTCGCGACCTGATCTACGCGGGACGTTTGCCCTCGGTACGTCTCGGTCGTCTGCACTACGTCAGCGCGGCGGACGTTGAGCTCGAGCGGCGGCGGCGGCGGCACCTCGCTCCGCCAGCGCTGCGCCGCCCCCGCCATGCCCGCCTGGCGGTCGTCCCGACCACTGGCGCGCGGCGTCGGTCCACCGCCAGCCCGTCGGCGGACCAATCGCCGCGGCGCGCGAGGCGCTCCGCCAGCAGTGGCTGGGCGCCAGTCGCCAGCCCGAAAACCCTGGCCTCCCGTTCCAGGTTGACCGCACCGTCGGCCCGGCCGAGTGCACCGCCTGCGGCAAGACGCTCGCGGTGGGCGCCCGGCTCGTGGCGGCACCGTCCTCGGACGGGGTGGCTCGGCTGTGCCTGACCTGCGGGCGCCGGGCTGCGCTGCGCTGGGCTGACGAGCGGCGTCGCGAGTCGGCGTTCGCCAGGCGCTTCGCCCAGGGCCTCGGTCGTACCCTCAGCGCCGGCGGCACGGCCCCAGCCGCCAGTAGCGCCGTCGCCTGAGCCGACGCACGGCTGCCTCAGACTCCCCGGGGCCGGACCGCATAAGATCGAGGAGAGCGACATCCGGTCGCCGCGCTTCGCAGCGCACCCGCCCTCGCGGCCACCAGCCCTCCCCATCCCGGCTGGCGGCGCCACACCGGAGAAGGAGTAAGGAGTTTCGATGTCCGAGTCTCGTGAGGCGATGCTGACCCGCTTGCAGGGCCAGGCCCTCCATTTGCGGCGCAACGTGTGGCGCACGCTCCACGCCGCCGGGAGCGGCCATGTCGGCGGCTCGCTCTCGGCCGCCGAGCTGCTCACCGTTCTGTACTTCCACACGCTGAAATACCGACCCGACGAGCCGCGCTGGGCCGACCGCGACCGCTTCGTCCTGTCGAAGGGCCACGCCAACGCTGGCTTGAGCGCCGTGCTGTCCGCGGCGGGATTCTTTCCCGAGGAGTGGCTGGACCATTTCTACCACCTCGATTCGCCCCTCGGCATGCACCCGGACATCAAGGTTGCCGGCGTCGAGCTGAGCACCGGCGCCCTCGGCCACGGGCTGGCCGCCGGGGTCGGCATGGCGCTGGGCGCCCGGATCAAGGGCAAGCCGTTCCGAACGTACGTCATGCTGGGCGACGGCGAGCTGCACGAGGGCTCGGTGTGGGAGGCGGCGCAGTGCGCGGCCCACTACAAGCTCGATACTTTGACCGCCATCGTGGATCGCAACAAGGTGTCGCAGAGCGGCCACGTGGCCGAGCTGGTCGACGTCGAGCCACTCGCCGACAAGTGGCGGGCGTTCGGGTTCGAGGTGCGCGAGATCGACGGGCACGATATGGGCCAGGTTGTCGACGCGCTGGACGCCCTCCCGTGGCAGACGGGGAAGCCGTCGGCTCTGATCGCGCATACGATCAAGGGCAAGGGCGTGAGCTTCGCCGAGAACACCTACCTCTGGCACAGCAACAACGTGACCGACGACGTCTACGATCGGGCGCTGGCGGAGCTGGTGGCGCGATGACGACTGTACGACGTGCGACGGTGGAGGCGACATGGCAGTAGAGACGGCACCCGCGAAGAGTCACGCTGGCTGGGAGACCCGACTCGCGTTTGGCGACGCGCTGGTGGACGCCGCCGGCACGAACGCCGACGTCGTGGCGCTCTCGGCCGACACCCAGGACCTGCTGGCGCTGCGCCCGTTCAAGGAGCGCTTCCCCGAGCGCTTCATCGAGGTCGGCATCGCGGAGCAGAACATCATCGGCATCTCGGCCGGACTCGCCACGGCCGGGCTGGCCCCTGTGGCATGCGGTTACGCGCCGTTCCTGGGCGCGCGCAGCATGGAGCAGGTTCGCAACGACCTGGCCTACTGCGACCTGAAGGTCGTGATCGGCGCCGCTTGCAGCGGCATCTCGCTCGGAGTATCCGGCGGCACGCACCACGCCCTGGAAGACATAGCTGTCATGCGCAGCTTCCCGAACATGACGGTGATCGTGCCGGCCGATGGGGACGAGGCCTACGCGGCCCTGTTCGCGGCGCTCGAACTGGACGGGCCGGCCTACGTCCGGCTCGGAGGGCGCGCCAACGAGCCGGCGGTGTCCGACCCGGCGACCCCATTCCAGCTTGGCCGCTCGGTCCAGCTGCGGCCGGGCAACGACGTCGCCATCATCGCGTGCGGCTGCATGGTCGAGATGGCCGTGCGCGCGTCGGTGGCGCTCGAGGGCGAAGGTGTGGCGGCTCGGGTGATCAACCTGCACACAATCAAGCCGCTGGACCAGGAGGCCATCCTGCGCGCCGCCGGCGAGACGCGCGGCATCGTGACGGCGGAAGAGCACCACCTGACAGGCGGCCTGGGCGGCGCTGTCGCGGAGCTGCTGGCGGTGGAGCAGCCGACCCGCATGCGGATGGTGGGGATGCCGGACGTGTTCGCCGGGGTCGGCCCCACGGGCCCGCTGCGGGCGAAGTACGGGATGAGCATGGAGGCCATCGCCAGCGCCTGCCGCGACCTCCTCGGCACACAGTAGGCGGCCATACACGCCTTCACGCGGTACCCTCACCCTCTCCCAGATCCCAGAACCGTCGACCAGATCCCGCCCCGAGGCATCGCCTCAAAACTCGAATCTTGGCGAAGACTGGCTCAATATCGTTGTTCTCGGGGTGATGGACCATATGATGTTGAGCTCATCAGTAATCGCGGCCGTAAGCTTCGGGACATCTGCAGATGCCGAGCCATGCATCGCTTCCGCGACAATCAAAATCGTAGTTGTCGTATCTCGAACGGCCGAATAGCTACTCTGTCGATTTGTCCATCGCCGGGCGTGCGCTCGCCGCGTGTTGTCCGCGAAGACAACTTCATGAGCCTCGGGATTCTCTATTTCGCCAGAGAGAGTCAAATATCTTTCGTCACCGGCTGCGTATCGAACTTCGACGTACTCTGCGATCTCGGAAACATCGAATACGGCGACCGCAATTGCGAACGCAAGGGGAAATCGCATTGCACAGATCGACTACAGTGTATATCTGTGGGAGAAACCTTTCTTTCTTGAAGCGTCGCAACAGCGACTCAGAGGCGCATCGATACTGAGTAGGCTTGAGCCCCATCTTGGAAAAGGCACGCCGCCAAGCCTGTATTTCGGGTAACTCTCCTTCTGAGCTGTTTGCAAGTCGAGATTCTGCAAGTGCATAAAACTTAGCGACCTGAGAGCCAACAGAAACATTTTGGGTTATTCTTTCGGTAAACAGCACACCAGGAACAAGCTCCGGATAGTCTCTCCAAATGTCGCGCGAATGCTTGAAATACACTAGGCAACCTCGCTATCGCGAACTGAGAAGTCGGTATTCCCGCAACAAAAACCAGGTTCGTGCCGAGGTGGCTGCCTGATCTGGATGCTCGGCGGCCAGTAGCGTGAACGCGGCCTCGCAGAGCAGCGCGACCACCGCCCACGTGACACCGACCGGGTCTGTTCTGCCTGCGCCCTCCACCAGCACGCTCCCGGCGGTGACCACGACGGCGGCCAGCACAATCTGGCGGCGCGGCGTCTGGCGTTCCAGGAGCGGGCCGATGATGCCGAGCAGGATCGGCACACACGCCACGGCAACCGCGATGGCCGCCGGTTCGGCGTGCGCGACGCCGCGCACGACGGCGACATTGAACAGCACGAGCCCAGTGGCGGCGATGCCCGCCAACCACAGCCACTCCTGCCCACGAGGACGCACGATGGGCGCGCCGGCCGACTTGGCCAGAGCGGACAGGATGAGGAGCGCAGCGGCGTAGCGGATCGCTTGGGTGGTGAACAATGGCGCGTCGATCAACATGTGGGACACCCCAACGCTGCTCCCCACCAACGTCATGGCGGAGACGCCCGTGACCAGACTTCGCACCGCGGTCCGTCTGCCAGCAGCAAGGGGTTGGCGTTGGAGCCGCAGCCATGCTGCCACCCTACCGCCATAATGGTCCGATGAACAGGTCCAATCGGGATATCTTCCACCGGTCCATAACGGCTGGATCTGACTTCCTTCAGCTGAGCATCAACGATGCGCCCGTGGGCGGGTTATCCGATTGGCTGGCGCGGCACCTGCGGCTCGCGATAGCGGATGGCCGCCTGCCGGTCGGGAGCAGGCTGCCGGCCACGCGGGTCTTGGCTGGAGAACTGTGTGTCTCTCGTGGCGCGGTCACCGAGGCCTACCAGCGCCTGATCGAGGACGGGCACATCGCCGGGTATGGTCGGGGCGGAACGATCGTCGTTGCCGCTCCCGTGCCGGTGCCGATGACGCCGTCGGCACCCGTGCCCGCCAGTCCGCCGACAGCGCGTGCCGTGTTCGCCGCCGCGCCCGGCGCAGACGTCTTTGACACATTGCGAGCGGTTCCTGCTCGGATTGATATGTCGCCCGGCGTGCCCGACCTGGCCGCGTTTCCGCGAACAGCGTGGCTGCGCGCCGAACGCTCCGTTCTCAGCGACCTCTCAGCGTCGGCCTTCGGCTACGGAGATCCTCGTGGCACGCCGGCGTTGCGTCTTGCGGTCGCTCACTGGCTGGCGCGCAATCGCGGCATCAGGGTGGATGCGAGCGAGGTGCTCATCGTCGCCGGCGTCGCGCAAGCGCTTGGACTGCTCGCCCAGGTGCTCCGTCATGACGGGATCTTTGAGATAGCGGTGGAGGACCCAGGATCGCTCGGGACCCGTCAGCATTTGCGAAACTGGCGGCTGGATACCCCGCCGATCGCGGTCGACTCCGAGGGAGTTCGTGTTGAGGAGTTACGCGCCCAGGGCGCTCCGGCGGTCCTAGTGACCCCGGCCCATCAGTTCCCGACCGGGGTGGTGCTCGATGGCGAAAGACGTCGCGAGCTGATGCAGTGGGCCAGTGTGGGCGGCCTGATCATCGAGGACGACTATGATGCTGAACACCGCTACGACCGTCCTCCGGTTCCCGCCCTGCGGTCGATGCTCGCCGAGCACGTCTGCTACGCCGGCAGCGTGTCCAAGCTCCTGGCTCCTGCCTTGAGGGTGGGATGGGTTGTCGCGCCGCCGAAGTACCGAGACGCCCTGGTCGCCGCCAAGCGGAACGCCGACCTCGGCAATGCTGTACTGCCGCAGTTGGTTCTGGCGCGGCTGATGGAATCGGGCGCGATGGAACGTCAGCTGCGCTTCCTCCGCAGACGCCACCGCCGCCGCCGGGATGCCATGCTCGATGCGATCAGAACGCACCTTCCGGGAGCGGTCGTGCACGGGGCAGCGGCGGGCCTTCACCTCATGATCACCATGGACGCCAACTTTGCCGACGTCGACCTCGCTGCCGCGTCGCTCGCCCGAGGCGTGAAAGTGCAGCCGCTGTCGTGGCACAGCCAACGTCCGCATCAACCAGGACTCGTCCTGGGTTACGCCGCAACAACACCGAGCGCCATCAGCGAGGGCGTCGCAACGCTCGGCAGCATTGTGCGGCGACTGTCGTGACGGCGGGATCCACTGGGGAACCCCAACCGGGACGCTGGCCGAGCCAAGCTTGAGCCCCCAATGCCGCGCTATTCGCGCTGGTGATGGGGCTGCTGGCGGGCTTCGTCGGCTATGGGCGTTGGCGCCTGCCGCCACCGCGCGGGTCGTCGAGCGGCGGCAAAGTGGCAACGCCCAGGGTCGCGTAGTCGTTCCCGGCCAGCAGTCCGTACACGAAGAACGCTGCCCAGCCACTAGGCCGAGCAGCTGTCCTGGTGTAGGTACAGGTCGCGGAGCAGGGCGATCTCGGCGCCGTGATGCAAGACCTCGCGATTGATGTGGAGGACGAGGGCAGCCATCGGGTACTCGGCGAATGGGCCTTCGGCAGGACCGCAGGCCAGGACGAGACCCGTCGCGCCGAGGCCGCGCACGCCGTCGGTCCAGGCAGCGTACGCCCGGTCGAGTTGGCGGAGTGCGTCGGAGGCCGTGCCGGCGTACTCGAAGGTCTGGTAGTCCACCGCGGCGCCACCGAAGTGGTTGGCGATCCGGGCGCCGAGCCCGCCGACGATGAGGTGCCCGAGTCGCCAGGCGATGGTGGTCAGCGGTGGTGGCTGCGGCTCGGGCATGGCAAAGTCGATGGTGAACTTACCCGTTCCGGCTGATATAGGTGCGGTGGTCTCACCGCGGCGACGGACGCTCCAGCAGCCCGGGACGGGCTGCCAGAAGTACTCGTCGTCGCTGAGCCCCTCCAAACGTGGCCGCAGCTGGCCGCGCCAGTGCCAGTCGAGCTGATCGAGGAGCTCCTGGTTCCAGTCGATGTCCATGCAGCCAGGGTACGAACTGTCGCGGACAGGATTGGTCCGCGATACCTGGCAAACTGCAAGCATGCTCAACATGTGGCACACTGGCCGCTGTGCCCCCAGGCCGGCCCCGCCCCGAGGCGTCGTGGTTGCCCACGGTCGTGCCAACCGTCCAAGCTCTGCTGGAACAGGGCGTGGCGACGCGCGGCTTCACCGCCAAGACCCGTGGCGGTCACCTCATTCTGGGCCGCGTGGATGACACCGGCCCCGATCCGCGCTTCCGCCTGACGCCCCTGGGAGGCGGCAGCTATGGCTTGTCGCTCTACGACCGCAACCGCTGGGACACTCTGCCCTACCAGGGCACGCTTCAGGAGATGATCGATGTGATGAATAACGATCTCGCTCACTGGGCTGCCGACTGGTCCCTGCCCGGCCTATAGGACCACGAACTTTCGCAATCCTGTACTTAGCGACCCTTTCCAGCGACCCCGAGGGTCACACGGTGTGCCACACTGCTCAGCTCCAGAAACCGGGCGGAAACCAGAAACGACCGGTGATGTTTTCTGAATGTGCAGCGCGGGCTTCCACAGCGGCGGACGGGCCACGCCGTTAGGTGTCTCGGAAAGTGCCCACTCAAGCAAGTGCGGCAAGGCCGACTGTCTCGTGCCCGAGGTACGGCTGAATCGAGGCGTGCGGTGGCTTTGCATCCCTTCAGCTGAACTTCGAGTCTGTCGCGGGCTCATCGATTGATTGATGAGAGTCGCAAGCTAGTCTGCGGGCTGACCAGCTTGCGAGGTTCTTCGCGCGCGCTACGTTGCGCGATTCGGTCCCACTGGCCAGAGTCAGCCCGAGATCGATGAATGCGTTCGACGGACGTCGCCCGAGATCGTGAGTCTGCAGTCTCGAAGCCATTGGCCGACGCGAGAGGTCCGCGTCCGCCCCGTTCAGTTCCCGCGCGGGTGACTGAACGAGGACACGGAGCTGCATGAGGATCGATCAAGCAGTCGGGACCACGAAGTTGAAGGTGGCGCTCTGCGTTCCGTCGGCGTTAGCGACCACGTTGAGCAACAGGCTCGGGTCATAAATGCTGTCGCGCGAGTTCTGAGCCACGCCTGGGAAGAACAGTTGCGTCGTCAGCACCGGGCTGTTCGGCGCCTGGGCCTTGACGTGGATGTGCTCAGTCCGGCCGGGATAGAGGCCTGGCACGACCGTGTTCGGCGTGTAATAGCCATTTTGATCGGCGTACTGATGCCCTCGCAGCGTGTAGCCAGCGTTGTCGTACGCGCCGTTGGAGTTTGCCTGCCAGAAGTCGAGCAAGGCATTGGCCACGGGTTGGCCGTTCTGATCCAGGACCTGGCCGGTGATGGTGAGGTTCGTGCCCTGCATCCCGTTCTGGACAAGGTTCGTGGTTTCGGGCGAGTTCGCCTTAAAGTACGGGCCTTCCGTCACGGCCAGGGTCGGTGCCTGGGCGCTGGTCGTCTGTCCAACGGTCAGGGGCGCCGCGGCCGTATCGCCTTGCGCCTGCGTCGAGTTCGTCAGTAGCGGCGCGGTCTGGATCGGGAGTGTCTGGGCCAGGGCCGACGGTCCGAGCGCAGCGCCGATGATTGCAGTGGCGCCGGCGATGCCGAGGCCGAAGCGGATTAGGCGCTTGGGCCGCGGGGCCTTTGTTGAGAGTGTCACTGGAGTGTTCCTCCACTCAGGAATAGGGCGAACTATGCACCCCAATTCTTGGAACGTCCTGTGAAGCTCCCTGGGTGATGCTAGGAACCAGGTCGTCCGCATCGTCCCAGTACGTGATTGCCTGCGGACGCCAGCCCGATCGTTGTGGTTGGAGGACTCTGGGGCGGAGGAGTGCTCGGCGAAGTTGCTCTCTGTGAAGTTGCTCTCTGTATGGTAGTCGCAGCGCATTGCTCGGCAGCAGTGGCCAGCGACGACGTCTATCCGGATACACTCGGCGATGTGGCCGAGAACTCGCGGGCTGCGGAACCCGGCTAGCAGCGGGCCTCAGGACGTTGACTGCGTACCAATGCCAGATCGCACCCACACCCGGCTCGAGTTGGCCTACTTGATCGTCACGGGGACCACCACGGCCCCACGTGCCCTGGAATTGGCGCGTGCCTTGCTCGAACTGGTCCCGCAGGTGCTGACGTTGATGACACCGAATGCCGCACGCGTGATCGCGCCGCGCGATCTGTCAGCCATCACCGGCACCCGCTTGATCCAGTCCTACTTCGACGAGGCGATCCTACCGCGCCCGCCCGAGGGATTGGTGATGGTCGCGCCATGCAGCTTCAACTCGCTCAACAAGCTCGCGGCGGGTGTCGCGGACAATCTCGCGCTGTCGCTGGTGGCCGAAGCCATCGGGCGGCTCACACCGGTCGTGGTCGCGCCGTCCCTCAACGCACCGCTCCTGTCCCATCCGCTGACCTCCGCGTCGATGGCGGCGCTGCGCGGGTGGGGCGTCTCGGTGGTGGATCCCGAGGACGACGGCAGTGGACCGCGTCTGGCGCGGACGGAAGTCATCATGACTGAGGCAGCGCGGCGCCTCGCGAGTTGGCGTCCAGTCCCAGGATCTTCAGGAAGAGCGCCTTAGTAAGCTGCTTTCGGGGCTGAATACCCGGCCTGCACGTACCGCTGCCCACGCTTCGCCGCCCACCTCACGGTGACCGACGCATGTACAATCGGCCGTGACCTCCGCTCCTACCAGTCGCCCCATCCGCCTCGGCATCATCGGCACGGGTCTGGCGACCAAGAAGCTGCACTGGCCAGCGCTCCGCCAGCTACCCGATCTCTTCACGACCGCGGCGTTCGCCAACCATTCCCAACCGCCGGCCGAGGAGTTCGCCGCGCTTGCCGGCCTCTCCATGGCCGACTTCCACGCGGACTACGCGAGCCTGCTCGAACGGGACGACGTCGAGGCGGTCCTCATCGCGTTGCCCATCCCGCTGCTCTACGCGGCGACGCGGGACGCGCTAGCGGCCGGCAAGCACGTGCTGTGCGAGAAGCCGACCGGTGCCAACCTCGACCAGGCCCGCGACTTCCTCGGACTGGCGGCGCAGTACCCGACACGGAAAGTCCTCATCGGGGAGAACTTCTTCTACCGGGACGACCTGCGCCTGGCGCGGTCGTTGCTCGATGGCGGCGCAATCGGGCGGGTGCACCTGACGGCGTGGCGGCTGGTCTCCCAGATGGTGCCGCGCGAGGGCCAGTTCTCGTCGACGCCGTGGCGCCAGGCGCCCCACTACCGCGGCGGGCCGCAGCTGGACGCCGGCGTCCACCACGTGGCCCAGATGCGGATCCTGGGCGGCGACATCCAGGAGGTCCAGGGGTACGTCCAGTACGCGAACCCGACCATGGGCGGCCCGAGCGACATCACCCTCAACGTCCACTACGTGAGCCACGCCATCGGCAGCTACGTCGCCGGCTACCTGCCCATCCCGACACCGGGCGAGACGAGCGAGATGCGACTGTACGGGACGGAGGGTGTCATGGCGCTGGCCGACCGAAAGGTGCGCGTCCTCCGTCCGGACGGGACAGGCACCGAGCACGCGGTCGAGGCGGACGGCGGCTACTACAACCAGCTGCTGAACTTCTACGACGCGGTCATGGACGACGAGCCGATTGTCGGCACGATCGCCCAGAGTTTTCACAATATGCTGGTGGTGATGCGGGCGCTGGACTCGGCCGAGGAGCACCGACCCATCCCGATCTCGGGCGTGGCGGGCGGCCTGGCCGAGGCCGGCGTGCCGCTGTGGCGCCCACGCGGCGCGTCCACCCTGTTCGAGGGGTTGCCCTGCCGCGTCACCGAGCACGCCGTCTAGTGGGGCAGCCGGGGCGGTAGCCGCCCCGAGCGCCGTCGCCGCCGTCAAGCCGTCAGGATGCTGGCCTTCTTCGCCTCGTTGGCGCGGCGGTAATCGTCCATGCACAGCGCCTTGCCATGCTTGCGACGGCCGTGGCTGGCGAGCTGCGCGGGCGTCCACGTCGTGCCGTCCTTGAACTTCGTCTCCTTCAGCTCGGCGCCGCACTCCTCGCAGGTGAGCGTCACGCCGACCGCCCGCGGGTGCTGCACGATCTCCTTGCGACTGAGGTAGAGACCGACGCCAAGCAGGCTGGCGCACTTCTTCATGCAGTCCGTCGCTGCTCCCTTCAGGTCGAACCCGACGTCCAGGGGTGCCCCGGTGCTGCGTGACCGTTTGATCTTCTGCGAGCCGAACTGCTGTCGGACCACCGTGCTGCCGTCGATGTCAGCGACCAGCTCGCCCAGAGCCCACGCCTCGTCCGCCTCGACGTTGATGTCGTGCTGGAGAACGCGGAAGCTCCAGCCGCCCACACCGAGCACGTCGTTCAGACGGCTCACCGTCTGCTCGCCGGTGATGTAGGTCAACTCCACGCCTCCGCGAACGTCTGTGAAGGTCGTGTCGAACGGGGCAGCCAGCCGGGCGTAGGTGTCCCGCTCCGCCGCCTTGTCCGCCAAATCCGTGGCCCCACGCCGCGCCGTCGCTTCTGTCATGACCTGTTCCAAGCACCTTCCCTCGTGCGGGTTCGGCGCGCCCCAGCCAAGTTCTGTACTAGAACGTCCGTTCTATATTCTAACGCTTTTTGCCCCCTCCCGCTACGGTTGTCAGGCCCACTCGAGCCACGCGGCAGGGCCACCGGAAGGCCCAGACCGCCGACCTGGCGCGTCAGCTCTTGGCGCTCTGGTGGAAGGGGCTGGCGCCGCCCTTCGACTCGGTGAAGAAGGGGTCGCTACCGTGGGCGTGGTCGGTGACGTCGACCACACCCCGGATCTGCGGCACCTCCTGGCGGATCAGCTGCTCGACGCCCTGTTTCAGAGTGACCGACGCCATGGCACAGCCCTGGCAGCCGCCGCCCAGCGCGACGTAGGCGACGCCCTCCTTCAGGCCCATGAGCTCGGCGCGGCCGCCGTGGCTGGCAATACTGGGGTTCACCTGGTGGTCGATGACGTGGCGCACCCGCGAGACGAGCGGGTCGCCGGGATCGAGCGCGCCGACCGCGTCGAGGTTCGGGGTGGGTGGGGCAGGCGGGTCGACGCGGAACCCCGGCCGCAGCGGATCAGCGACGAAGTCGACCGACGTGCCGTCCACGCCGGCGACGCTGGCCGGATCGACCAGGACGCGAAAGCCGCCGGCGTCGAGGACGAGGTCGCCGGGGTTCGGGCTACCGCTCGGCTCGAGGCCCATGTCGTACGAGGGCACGGGGTGGCCCGGGTTCTTGACTGTCAATCGGAGCGCCGCGCGGGCATTCGGCCCGTCCGCGGCCAACAGCTCCAGCAGCTTCTGCCGCGCCGCCGGCGTGAACTGCACCGACAGGCGTGGCGCCGCTTCTACCCGCTGCTCGCGCTTCTTGCCTGGCCAGCGCACGCGCCCCACCTCCCTCGCCCGGCAGCATCAGCTGTCAGCGATCAGCTATGAGCAACACTGTAGCAGTCGCCTGGCCTCAGGGTGGCGCCGACGCGGCAGCGACCGGGGTGACGCTGTAGCTGGCGGCCTCCAGCGTGCGGGGCGCCGTCGGCGCCACCACCAGCACGGCTCGGCTGGCGGACCCGTCCACGTCCACGCTGGCCGCTCCCTGGTCGTCCACGGGCACGGGGTCCACCGCGATGCCACCCGGCAGCCAGCGCACCAGGCGGAGGCTCCAGCGTTGGGGCACCGGGCTATCGACCCGCAACCAGCCCTCCGCCGCCCATGGCCCGTCGGCAGCGCCAGGCTCGGCCAGGCCGATCTCCGGCACGGTGAAGTCGGCAAAGGCGAACCCGGCCCCGTTGTACGCCTGGTCCGTCACGTACTCGAACCGCAGCAGGATCTGCGCGCCCACAAGCGGTGTCAGGTCCACCGCTTCGTCTACCCAGGCAGGCGCGGCGCCGCCACCGCTGGTGCCGGTCCAGCCTGGCCCAATGGCGTTGCCCACGGCGGCGTCGGGGGAGCTGAGCTGTCCGGGCAGCGCTGTCCACGTGGCGCCCCCGTCCCGCGAAGCGCTCAGGTACACGTAGTCGAACTGGTCTTCGACGTCGTACCACGCGCGAAAGCGGGCGGTCGCCCGCGTGGCGGCGCGGAGATCGAGCGAGCGCGTCAGCCGGGTGTCGACCCCATCCCCGCGATTGCTCCACCAGACAGCCGGCCCGGGCGTCGGCGGGGCGCCGAGCAGCGGCACCGTCGTGTCGCCGGTGAAGCGCAGCTGCCCGGCGCCGGCCGGCACCTCCACGTAGTCGGCCGCGAACTGGGGCACGATACTGGCAAACGGCGTTCCCCACGCGGCGCGGCCGGTTGGGCTGACCTGGACGGCCTCGCCCGTGTACCCGTAGCGCCCGTCCGCCAGCGTCGGGTCGTCCACGAGATTGGCGACCGCCCAATCGGCGAAGAGGTCGTCCATGGTCTCCGTCCCGCCGTGCGTGCCCAGGAACTGCGCGAACAGGTCGCCGCCACGCAGGCACGGGCGCAGCAGCTCCGGCAGAACGTCCCAGCCGCCGTACCGCTCGGCGACGTAGCGGATGAACAGGTACGCGGCCTGGTAGTGACGTGTCAGCTCGGCCGGCTGCGCGGCCCACGCGGTGAGCTGCACATCCGGGTGGCTGGTGAAGGCCCGCGGCGCTGGCCCGTCGTACCCCGCCACGCGCGAGGCCAGCTCGGACGCCCCTTCGTCGACCCACGTCTCCTGAGCCGGGCAGTGGGCGAAGTGGAGCAGGTGCTGCAGCTCGTGCGCCATGGTGGAGTCGAAGGCTGGCTGGCCGGGCGGGAGCGCGTCGACGTTGACGAAGATCATCTCGCGCTCGTTCGATCGTGGACTGACAGCGCTTCGGTACGTGTCGACGCCGGAGAAGTAGGCGGCGACGCCGGGCACGCGCGCCAGCAGGAAGACGACGTGCGGGTCGCCACCCGGCAGGGGCAATGAGTCGGCTCCGAAGTACCTGGCGACGACCGGGTACGTGCGCGTCTCGAAAGCGTCGGCCGAGCGCTGCAGGTCGGCCTGATTCGCGCGGTCGCCGCGGTCGTCCTGCACGTACCAGTAGGCGTGCTCGGTCGCTGCACGCAGAGTAGCGGTGACCGGGAACGTCTGGGCGGCCCGCTGGTCGAGCACCGAGAACGTGTCGTGCTGACCAAGCTGGGGCACGGGAGGGGATGGTGGCGCCTGGCGCGCGACGTCCACGGGCACGCCGCGTAGGCGGATCGCCAGGTCGACCGGGTCGCGCGCCGGCAGCGGCGCCGCGTCCAGACGCTCGAGCATCCGCTCGGCTGACGGGCTCGCAGCGGCGCCGGCGGTGGCCACCAGGGCCGCCAGCGCCAACGCCAGGCTGGCGAGCCCGGCCGCGACCGGACCACGTGAAACCGGTCGTCGCGGCACAGGAGAGTTTAATCCCAAGCTAAGCCTGAGGCTTCGTGCGGAGCGAAGCGACAACTCCCCGGGCGAGGGTCAGGAGGCGCGGCGTCGCCACCGCCGCCGTGGCCAGGACGTCCTGGTGGGTCAGCTCGTCGGCTGCCGCCAGCGCACCCGACGCCATGTTGGTGATGACCGAGACCCCCAGCACCCGCATGCCCTCGTGCCGTGCCACGACGACCTCCGGCACCGTCGACATGCCGACCGCGTCCGCGCCGGCGAGGCGCAGGAATCGGATTTCGGCTGGCGACTCGAAGGTCGGGCCGGCGACCATGGCGTAGACGCCCTGGCGCAGGGCGAACCCGGCCTCGCGGGCGACGTCGTGGGCGGTAGCGCGGAGGTCGGCGTCGTACGCGGCCGACATGTCGAGAAAGCGCACCCCCAGCTCCGGCTCATGCGGCCCGACGAGCGGGTTGTGGCCGGCGAGCCCGGGGAGATTGAGGTGGTCGGTCAGAAGCATGAGGTCGCCCGCTCGAAACGTCTCGTTCACGGCGCCGGCGGCGTTGGTCACCAGCAGCGTCCGCGCCCCGAGTCGGCGCATCAGCCGCACCGGCAACGTCACCTCGCGCAGGGTGTACCCCTCGTAGAAGTGGGCCCGACCGCGCATGGCGACGACTGGCACGCCCTGGAGGGAGCCCAGAACCAGCGTGCCCGTGTGCCCAATTACCGTGGACACGGGAAAATGCGGGATGGCACTGTACGGGACCTCGATGGGCGCCGCGATCTCGTCGGCGAGGGCGCCCAGCCCGGTGCCCAGGATGAGCGCCACGGCCGGCGGTCGGCCGCCGTGCGCCCGCACCGCGTCGGCCGCCTCGGCCACGTCCGGCGCAGTCGGCGCCCACCCCGCCATCGGCAGATGTTACCGCGAGACGAGGACTTTAGCCGGGGCGTCTCCCGCGGACGGATGCGCCGCCTGCTGGTACACCTGTGTCGTCGAGATGCTGGCGTGGCCCAGGAGCTGGCGCAGCTCCTCGAGCGCGCGGCCCTCACCGAGCTTGTGCGCGGCGAATGAATGGCGCAGGGTGTGCGGCGTCACCTCGAGGGGAAGCCCAGACTCCTTGACGAGGATCTTCATGATGAGCCAGAAGCCCTGGCGGGTGAGGCGTTGCCCACGGTGGTTCAACACCAGCGCCGCTTGCGACGGGTCGTTCCTGGCCAGGAAAGGCCGGCCGCGGTCGAGGTACGCCGCCACGCTGGCCAACGTGAGTGGATCGAGCGGCAGGACGCGACCACGCGAGCCGCGCCCGTGCACGCGCACGGTGGCGGCGTCGAAGTCGATGTCTGCCACGTCCAGGGTGACCAGCTCGGTGACGCGGATCCCGCTGGCGTAGAGCAGGCGGAGCATGGCGCCAGCGCGCAGCCCATCCGGGCCGTCCCGCTGCTCTGCGTACTCGAGCAGCGCGCGCACCTCGCCGTCGCTGATCGACTGGGGCAGCGACTTCTTCACGCCGGGCGCCCCCAGTCCCACCGACGGGTCGGAGGCGATGTCGCCCGAGCGCCGCAGGTAGTGGAAGAACGACTTCAGCGCAGCCACCTTGCGCGCCACCGTGGCCGGCGAGTAGCCGCGGTCGTGCAGGTACAGGAAGTAGCCGCCGAGCCGTTCGCGGTCAACCGCCGTCAGGACCAGCGCAGCGTCGCCGTGCCGGCGCGCGTCGTGCTCGAGGTAGTCGGCCAGCTGAGTCAGGTCGTTGCGGTACGCGGAGATGGTGTGCGGGGAGAGGCTGCGCTCGCTGTCCGCGTGGGCCAGGAACGCTTCGATCCGCTCGAGCAGCATTTACGGCTCTCCGAATATGCCCGCGGGCGAACAGCGCGAGCCATTGGGCAACGCATCGTCGCGGCGGGACAGCCCGAATGCTCCGGTGGTCGGGCGCGTGCCCGGCTCAGCGCGGTCGGGGGGCGCCTGGCCGGCCGCCTGGAGGGCCCCGCCGTGGGCCGGGACCGCGAGGGGGGTTGAAGGCAGGCCGGGCGGGGCCGTCGCCACGACGACCCCGGTCGCCGGTCGGGCCGTCCGGGCGGGGCGCCGCTGAGCGCTGCCCGTTCGGCAGAGGGCGCATCGGTGGCCGAGGCGGGCTCTGCGGCTGGGATTGAGGCCCTGGCTGGCGGGCTGGGCGCGCGGCCGCCCGGGCGCGCTCCGGGCTCCACTGCCAGATGGCCCAGTAGTGTGGTCGCCGGTACTCCTCGCCGTCCGGAGTGAAGCCAGGTATAGCTGCCAGAATCTCGAGCCAGGCGGTCGCGTCGCGCCTGACCTTGACCTGCGCCGCCGCGGGCCGGTACGAGCCGAAGGCTTGATCCAGCAGGTAGCGGACGACGCCGGCCTGTGGCTCATCGCCGGCCGTCCCGAGATCGCGGATGCTGAGCGTGTCGTCCACGCGCATGTGGCACTCGGCGAACCCAGCCATGCGCCACTCCTTCTCCTGACGGTCGTAGCGCTCGAGGAGCAGGAGGTCGCCGCGGTTGGCGGCGCCGCTGTAGCTCTCGCGTCTGCCCTGGCCGTCGGGATGGGCCAGGCTCGAACCGATGGCGGCGCGCAGCGCGACGTCGTCCGCCGCCACGGCGGTGCGGGTGCGATAGGCGAGACGCGTGTCCTCCATTGTGTTCCCCGCCCCACAGCGTAGAGGGCGGCGGGCCACCGGAACAAGGCCGGCGCAGGCTGGGCCAGGCGCACTATGACGGGATCCTCTGGCTCATACGGAGCCACTTCAAGAACACGAGCCGCTGCACCTGGTCCGCGCCGAACCCGAGCGCTTCGAGCGAGTAGCGCCACTTGTACAGAGTGAGCTGGTACAGCTCGGTGGCCGTCAGCGGCCCACACGTCGGCGACCGCCGGTGTTGGGCGGCCGACCTTTCCCCATTGGACTGGGGGGAAGGGGCGGCTGGCGTGGAGTCCGCGGGCATGAACACCTCCGTTGGAAACGCCGGTCCTGTCGAGCGCGACGGTCGACGAACCGGTCAGCGGAGGTCATAGTGCGCCACGCACCATTACAGGCGCGTTGCGGCCGGGCGGGATGGCGCTACAGCGGCGTCACATCGGCCCCGTCCAGCTCCTGCTTGACCAGGGTGTACCCGATGCCCGGTCGCGTCAGGACGAACTTCGGGTTGGACGGCTCCTTCTCCACCTTTTGTCGGAGACGGGCAATGTTGACGCGCAGCAGGTGGGCTTCGTCGCGATACGCCGGCCCCCACACCTTGGTGAGCAGGTCGTCCTGCGTGACGACGCGCCCCGCGTTGCGGGCCAGGTGGGCCAGGATGCGGTACTCGGTAGGCGTCAAGTTGACAGGTTTGCCGACGAGCGAGGCCTGGTGCTGCCCGAAGTCCACGGTGAGCTCGCCGGTCGTGAAGACCGGCGTCGCCGCGTCCTTGGTGTACTGCTTGGTTCGGCGCACCAGCGCTTTCACGCGTGCGATCAGCTCCGGAGCGCCGAACGGCTTGGTCAGATAATCGTCGGCGCCCGCGTCCAGTCCAGCGACCTTGTCGTCCTCGGCGTCCTTGGCGGTCAGCATCAGGACGGGAGCGATGCTGAACTCCCGCAGCCGCCGACACACCTCGCGTCCGTCGAGGCCGGGCATCATCACGTCCAGCACGTACAGGTCCGGCTCCTCGGTCTCCGCCTGCTTCAACACGCTGGGTCCATCGGCCACGGTGAGCACGCGGTAATTGGCCAGCTCGAGGTTGCGCTGGATCAGCTTCAGCAGTCGGGGATCGTCGTCGGCAACGAGAATGGTTGGTTTCTTGGTGGTCATGGGGATTGGAGGACTCCTAAGCAGGTGGTCGTAAGTCTTGCTTGTTTCCGATCATCTGAGCTCCACCTGCTTAGGCGCCTCCCTTTGTTCGCGCTACGCGCTTAGGCAGCTGGTCTGACACTGTCAGTCGTGGTGGTGAGCGCCGTGCCCGCGTGCCGCGAGCGGCAGCGTGAAGTGAAAGGTACTTCCCTTTCCCTCCCCGTCACTCTCCGCCCAGATCTGGCCGCCGTGCGCCTCGACGAGGCCCTTGCAGATGGCGAGCCCGAGCCCGGTCCCACCGATCCGCTGGGCGACCTCACCGCCGACGCGGTGGAAGCGCTCGAAGACCCGGTCCAGCTCGCCCGGAGGCATACCGAGCCCCTGGTCCGCCACCGACACCGTCAGCTCGCGCCGGTCGAAGACGCCCGAGAGACGGATCCGGCCCCCGTCTGGCGAGTACTTCACCGCGTTCGTCAGCAGGTTCTGCATCACCTGGTAGATGCGCCGCGGGTCGGCGTGGACTTCCGCGTCCTCCGGCCACGCGACGACGACCTCGTGCTGCGGCGCCGCCAGCTGCACGCTGCGGGCGACATCCTGAGCAACCCGGTCCAGGTGGACGGGCGACCGGTCCATCCGCAGCACGCCCGCCTCGAGCCGCGACATGTCGAGGAGATTCTCGATCAGCTCGCGCAGGCGGTCAGCCTCCGAGTCGATGATCTCCAGGAACTCGCGGCGCTCGTCACGCTTCAGCTTGTGCTCGTGTGTCAGCAGTGTGGTCGCGTAGCCCTTGATGGAGCCAAGCGGCGTGCGCAGCTCGTGCGACACGGTGCTGAGCAGCTCGGTCTTCAGGCGGTCGAGCTCCCTGAGCGTGGCGACCTTGCGCGTCTCCTCGAGCAGGTGCAGGTTGTCCACGGCCAGCGCGGCGTGGTTGGCCAGCGCCACCAGCAAGCGTTCGTCGCTCACCGAGTAGGCGTTGGGGTGTGGACTGCCCAGGTCGACCACGCCCACCACGCGGCGTTTCAGGACCATGGGAACCGCTATCTGGGACCGGAGCCCATGCCGCGGCGGCGACTCGTCGACGTCGGGGTCCGACCATGCCAGGCCGACGTGGACGGGCTGCCCGGTGGCGAACGCGCGGCTGGCGAGCCGTGACGGGCGCCGACTCCCGACGTGCTCCCCGTGCGCCCCGTCGCCGACCACCAGGCGGAGCGTCCCGGTGGCGCCATCGCGCAGCCAGATCGCCGCGACGCTGTACGCGAGCCGCTCCCGCACAATCGGCAGCAGCTGGCGCACGATCTCGGTACCCGAGAGGGCGACGTGGGCGGATTGGGCGAACTGGTACAGTGCGCTCAGCTCCTCCAGGCGGCGTCGCTGAAGCGCGTGCTGGTAGGCATTGTCGAGCGCGACGGCGACCTGAGACGCCAACAGCTCACCCTTGGCCAGCTCCTGCGACCCGTACGCCGCGGGGTCATGCGACTGCACGCAGACGAGAACTCCCTGGACGGCCTGGCCGCGAGCGATGGGGACGGCCAGCAGCGCCTGGGAGCGAAGAAGAACGTTCAAGAACCCGTTGACGTGGGTGGCAGTTTGAGCGTGCGAGACCACTTCGGCCTCCCCCGTACGCACAACCCGGACCGCCAGCGACGTCGGGTCGTCCAGCGGGAGCCTACGGTTGATCAGCGAGCGGCGCTTCGGGCTGAGCACTTCCACGGCTTCGAGCTCGTCGCTGCTGGAGTCCACCATCCACAGGAGGACTGAATCGGCGCCGAGAGCTTGCTGGGCCGTCACGCACACGAGCTCGAGGGCTTCCCGTCGGTCTGGGGCGGCCAGGACGGCCGAGCCGAGGTCGCGCAGCTTCTCCTCGAAAACGCCTGACCGCTCGACCCGCTGCAGCAGCATCCGGTTCTCGACAAGGGTCAGGACCAGGCGGCCGACGATGAGGGCGAACAGCACAACGACGCCGAAGAAGCCGACGCGGGTACCGCTGCCGGAGAGCTCGGCGGCCGAGAGCTGGACGAGCGCGGCACCGGCGGCGACGGCTGGCACGAGGCGCAGCCGGGAGTTGTCGGGGGGACGCGCAGCGGCCGGCGGCGGCCCGGCCCCCAGCATAGCCGAGGCCGACCGCGCCAAGCATAGGGCGGCCAGCAGGGTCGGGCCCGGGGTGCCGAGCAAGGCTGGCCCATTCCAACCGCTCTCTTGCCCGAGTGTGCCGAGAAAGTGCACGACCAGCCAGCACAACGCCAGGAGAAGCAGCGCGTCGCTGTTCGCGGCGTGCGCCCGCAGGACGCCGCGCGTCGCCGTGGCAACCGCGTAGCCGGCGGCTACCAGGACGCCGAGCAGCGCGCCCGCCGCGCCGGCGCCCCCGATGACCAGGGCGCTGAGCGTGACGGCGACCGCGACGGTGGCCGCGTCCAGGGCCAGGTAGAGCGAGCGCACGGCCCAGCGCGCCCCGGCGCGGTGGGCCGCCGCCGTACCCACGAAGAGAGCCGCCGCCGCTCCCACGAGGACCAGGTGGAGCGGCTCCACCGGGGCCGCCTCCGGTCCCCGCGCCATGAGAACGAGCATGACAACACCGGCGGCCACCGCCTGGAGGTGCCAGCGCAGCGCCTGGAAAGCCCCGTGGCGCTCAGCCGCGACCGCGGCCAGCAGCGCCGCGCCTGCGGCCAGGAGCACGGCGGCGGCCCACGCCAGCCGGTGAACCGCTGGCGCCCGTACGGCGATGTCCGCGAGCGCTACCGCCACGAGCAGGGCCGTGACAACGTTCCAGGCCGCGCCGAGCCACGTTCGTCTGGATGGCCGCTGGCGCCACTCGTCCTGGCTGCCGTCGCCGGAGACCTGCAGCGAGCGCGTCGGGCGCCGTTCGGCCTCGGTGCGGGGCGGCGCCAGGGTGAGGGACGGGGCGCTCATGGTCGGCTGGGCACGCATGCTCACGAAGCCCGGCCGGCTACCCCCACTCATGGGCCTATGATGGCCGGTTTGGAGGGTCGGCGTCGACCCACGGAGGCGTGGTCGAGCCAGGCGGACGGGCGCGCCGCGCCTGCGGAGCTCTGGCTAGAACGTCACAGCGGTGCCGATGGAGACCAGCACCCAGATGACTGACAGCACGATAGTGAACTGGAACAGGGTGGCCTCGAAACCGCGCCGCGTCCGGTAGATGGAGCTATCTGACGAGCCGAAGGCCGAGAAACCCGAGCCCCGAGTCTGGAGCAGGATAGCGGCGATCAGGACGAGCGCCAGGATGATCTGGACGATCTGCAGGGCCATGTGCACGGGAGCTCCAGGAGTATAGCGTCGCGCTCGGCGCACTACCCCCGCCGCGTGCTCCGCGCCCGCTGCTCGTACAGCTCGAGCAGCACCCGCGTCAGCTTGTCCGGGTCGTGCCGCAGCGGCTGCCCGTCGCGGGCGACGTCCGCGACCACAATCCGCGGCCTGGTCGAGTCGCGCGCCGTAGCTCGGATCAGGCTCACACCCGCGTCCGGCGACGTCACTCCGTCCGCGTGCTGGTTCGTGAGGACGACGTCGAGCGGGTTCTGCTCACCAGGCAGGTGGCGCACCAGGGCGGCGACGTGGTCATCCACGCCATAGCCGTCGGTCTCGCCGGCCTGCGACGCGAGGTTGCACACGTAGACCTTCAAAGCATCGGTCTGCAGCAGCGCCTTGGCGATCCCCTCGACGAGCAGGTTCGGGACGACGCTGGTGTAGAGGCTTCCTGGGCCGAGCACCACCAGGTCTGCCTCGAGGATGGCCCGCACGGCCTCTGGCTGGGCGGCCGGGTGCGACGGCCGCAGCGAGATACGCTCGATGGGCTTCCGGGCCTCGGGCACCTGGGACTCGCCGCACACCTCGGTGCCGTCGGTGAACTGGGCGCAGATAATCACGTCCTGCGGGGTGGACGGCAGGATCGTCCCCTTGACGGCCAGCACGCGGCTGGTTTCGCGGAGGGCCTGCTCGAAGTTACCGGTGACGCCCGTCATGGCCAGGACGAACAGGTTGCCGAAGCTGTGCCCCTGGAGCGGGGACCCCGGCGGGAACCGGTACTGGAAGAGGCGGCCCATGAGCGGCTCGGCCTCGGCGAGCGCGACGATGTTGTTGCGGAAGTCGCCTGGTGGCAGGATGCCGTGCTCCCGCCGCAGGCGCCCCGAGGAGCCGCCGTCGTCGCCCACCGTCACGATGGCGGTGACATTGGAGGTGTAGTCCTTCAGGCCGCGGAGGACTGACGGCATGCCGGTGCCGCCGCCGATGCAGACCACCCGCGGGCCGCCACGGCGCAGCCGCGACTCGTACACCATCCCCAGCAGACCCGGCCTGTTGGAGCCGTGACCGCGGGTGACCACCACGTCCTCCACCGAGCGGTACAGGCCGCGCAGCGCCAACGCGCACACCAGCGCGCCGCTCGCCAGCACGATCGCCGCCAGCGCGACGCGCGACAGCGGCTCGAGCGTGCGCGCGCCGGCAGGATCTGGGACAGGGGCGCTCTGGTACGCGTCGACCAGCAGGGAGGCGATGCCCAGGCTACAGAGAACCAGGCCGCCGACGAGCAGCACCACCCACCGCTTGAGGCGCATGCCTGGCGCGAGCAGCTGGCGCAGCGCCGGCGGCGGACTGTTATCCGAGCGCACGTGAGGCCACGAAGCTGACCACTGTCACGACCAGTGCGCCGACGAACGCGCCGCTGAAGCCGTCCACCTGCACCCCGAGCGGCAGCTGGGCAGCCAGCCAGAACATGAGCGCGTTCACAACGAGGGTGAACAGCCCCAGCGTGATGATGGTCAGGGGAAGCGTCAGCAGCAGCAGCACCGGCCGGAGGAACGCGTTCAGCAGACCGAGCGCGAACGCGAACAGGGGCGCCTTGACGGGACTGTCCACGCGGATCAGCCCTGTGAACAGGGTGCTCGCCAGGATGACAGCCAGGCCCGTTATGAGCAGGCGGAGCACGAAACGCTGCATGGCCGGCGCCGCAGTATGCAGTATAGGGCTCGACTCGCCGGAGCCGTCGTCGGGCGCGCTCGCCTGGGCGGCCTCTACACTGAGGCCGCGATGCTACAGAACATCGGTCAATTCTGGCAGCTGACACGGGAGCTCGACGTCCGGGCTCTGCGCGCGGACTTCGAGCGGCCCATCTCCCTCTGCATCCTCGGCTCCGACCCGCAGGTCGCGGCCCAGGTTGCGGACCTGATCGGGACGGACGCGCCCCGCTCCACGCTTGCCGATCACGATCCGGGGACGGCGCTTCGTGTTGGCACACTTGGCGAATGGGCGGCCGCCACCCGCGGTCCGGTCGCCCCGGACGTGATAGTAGTTGCGCTCGGCCCGACGCTGGATCCGGTCGCTCGGCGCGCGATCGCTGACATCAGCCGCGGCGACACCCCGCTGTTGGTGGTGCAGCCAGGTGGCCCGAACGCCGTGGTCGTCCTCGATATCCCAGAGGAGCGGGTCGTGGCGCTGCCGTCTGGCGACGACGCCGAGGCCGCCCGACACGCGCTCGCCACCGCCCTGGCCAGGACTGCGCCGGCGGCCGCGCTGCCGTTGGCGCGCCGCTACCCGCCGCTCCGCGACGTGGTCGCCGACGGGCTGATCCGTGACGCCGCGCGGGCCAACGCCCAGTTCGCCGCGCTGTCCAATTTGCCGGCGATGCTGCCGCTGGTCGGCGGGATCGTCGGCGACATCGCCGACGCGATCGTCCTGACGAAGAACCAGGCTCTTCTATTGCTGAAGCTGGCCGGCCTGTACGGTCGAGACCTGCGCCTGGGACGGCGCCTGCTGGTGGAAGTTCTCCCGATCGTCGGTGGGGCGTTCTTGTGGCGCAGCACCGCACGGGCGCTGGTGGGGCTACTGCCACCGGTGCTCGGCGTGGTGCCAAAAACGGTGGTCGCCTACACCGGCACCTACGTTGTGGGGGCGATGGCGCGGTACTACTACCAGCACGGCGAGGCACCGCCACCCGAGGTGATGGCGCGCCTGCGGGCTGAGGCGCTGCGCCTGGCCCGCGGCCCCCTTGGGCGCCTCACGGGCGGCGGCGAGAAGAGTTAAGCGTCAAGCGTCAAGCGTCAAGCGTTAAGCGTTAAGCGCGGAGCTCGGCCGTCGCCTCCCGCCCCATCAGCTCCGCCAGCGCCTCCCGGACCGGCACGCCGCCGTTCACTACCCGGTCGACCTGGGAGCACACCGGCAGGTCGACGCCGTACCGGGCTGCCAGCTGGACCGCGGCGGTCGTGGCCGGAATGCCTTCGACAACCTGCGACGTGCTGGCCAGGATCTCGCCCACTGAGCGGCCGCGCCCAAGCAGCTCACCCGCCCACCGGTTGCGACTGTGCCGGCTGGTGCAGGTGGCGACCACGTCGCCAAGCCCGGCGAGCCCGGCCACGGTCCGTGCGTCGCCTCCGGCCGCGTCGACCAGGCGGCCGATCTCGACCAGAGAGCGGGTGATCAGCGCCGCGCGGGCATTGTCGCCGTAGCCCAGCCCGTCCGAGGCGCCGATGGCAAGCGCCACGACGTTCTTGAGTGCCGCGCACAGCTCGACGCCGACGACGTCCGGCGAGGTGTAGACGCGCAGCGTCGGGCCGTGGAGCAGGCGCTGGAACGTCGCGGCGACCGACTGGTCCTCGCAGGCGACGACGGCTGCCGTCGGCAGGCCGCGCGCCACCTCCTCCGCGTGGGTCGGGCCGCTGAGGACGGCGACGCGACCGGCGAACCGCTGACCAAGCTCCTGTCCGGCGACCTGGGAGAGGCGCAGCAGCGACTGCCGCTCGAGCCCCTTGGCGGCGTGCAGCAGTGGCGTGGCGGCGGTGACGAAGGGAGCCACCATCCGGGCTGTCTCGCGCATCGCCCGTGAGATGCAGACGACGAGCACAGCGGCGGCGCCGGCGACGGCCTCCGCCACGTCGGCCGTCGGGCGGACGTTCGGCGGCACCGCCACATTGGGCAAGTAGGCCCGGTTCTCCCGGGTCGCGGCGATCTCGTGGGCCAGCGCCGGCCGCCGACACCACAGGCGCACCTCCTGGCCGCTGATCGCCAGCAGGATAGCCAGGGCGGTCCCCCAGCCGCCCGCATTCACAACCGCTACGTGCGCCGCGCCCGGGCGGGTTGGAGGGTCGACTCGGGCCCGCGTACAGTCCATCTGCGCTACGCTAGCGCCCCAATGAGGCCGGTTCCAGAGCCAGAGCCACTGTCGACCGTCGCCATGCAGCCCACGCCATGCTGACGCCTGGCAACGCCGTGGCCGCCGCCGTGGCCGGCTATCTGCTCGGCTCCATCCCGTCGGGGATGATTGTCGCCCGCGTCTACCGCAACGTCGACCTCACCGCGCACGGTAGCGGCCGCACCGGCGCCACCAACGTGCTGCGCACGCTGGGCCCGGGCGCGGCGGCCGTCGCGTTCGCCGCCGACTTCTTCAAGGGCCTCCTCGCCGTACTGGTGGTCGTCACAGTGCTCGGCGCCGACCCCTGGCTCCAGCTCGTCGCGGCCGCCTGCGCGGTGCTCGGACACTCCTACTCCCCGTTCATCGGGTTCAAAGGCGGGCGGGGCGTCGTCACCGGATTCGGCGCCACGGTCCTGGCCGCGCCCTGGCCCATCCTGGCCGCCTTCGCCATCGGCACGCTGATCATTGCGCTCACGCGGTACGTGTCGCTTGGCAGCGTCGTCGGGGCCGCGGTCGCCGGGCTGCTCCTGGTCGGCGAGGCGGTCCGGACCGGCAACGTCGCCTGGGCGGTCTGGGGCGTGCTGGTCGGCGGCTTCATCGTGCTGGCGCACCGCGACAACATCCAGCGCCTGCTAGCAGGGACTGAGCGAAAGCTCGGCGAGCGCGTCAGCACAGGTTGACCCTTGACCCGTGACCTCTAACCTTTAATCCCTTCAAGGCCTTAACCCGGCCGGCGGCGGGCCATCGCCTACAATCGGACGCTCGTGCGCTCGAGCATCCGGCGGGTGCAGCGTGTGGCCGCGATGCTCGTGTTCCTGGCGCTCGGCGCAACGGGGACGGGGGGCGCCGCCGCCGCGCCGCCGCCCACAGACCCTGGCCTCGTCTACAGCCACGATACCCGCTGGCAGGTGGACGACGTGCCAGAGGTCGGCGCCATGGAGGGCACCGTCCGAGCCGTGCTGACGAAGAATTACGTCGAGTACCGGGGCGCCGACGGCAAGCGCATCGCCGGCTTCGCCCCCGGCTCGACCTACACCTACTTCCAGCTGCCCGGTTGGACGCCGTTCTACCTGTACGCCCGCGACACCGCCACAGTCCTGCCGATGGCGCGCTTCTACTACGACGCCGATGCCATGCGCACCACCGTCGAGGAGTTCCTCCGGCTGCAGTACGCCGATGGCGCGATCTCGGCGACCGTCAGCCCAGACTTCAAGGTGGACAAGGCGACGGTGGTCTCGGACGAGGAGACCAGTCTCATCCTGGCCGCCGCCACAGCGTACCGGTCAGTTCCCGAGACTGCCTGGCTCGGCAAGCCGATCGCTGGCCAGCCCGTCATCGCGCGCCTCAATCGGGCCATGGCATGGCTGTTCGCGACTCGTTCCGACCCCGCGACCGGGCTGATCAAGCGCGGGCACACCACAGACTGGGGCGACGTGAAGTGGGAGACCGATGGCGACCCGTCGCATATGGAGCCCGCCGACCAGTGGACCGCGTCCATCTACGACCAAGCCATCACTTACGGCGCGCTCCAGGCGCTGGCGACCATGGACGACGCGGCCGGACGGCCCGACGATGCCCAGCACTGGCGCGACGAGGCGGGGGTGCTACGCGCGGGGACGGACCGGCTCCTGTGGCAGGGCGACGCTGGCCGCGGCTACTACCGCATCCACGTCCACCTCAGCCCCGACACTATCCAGCACGACGTCGACGAGGGGGCAATCGTGGCGATTGGCAACGCCGCCGCCGTCTACTACGGGCTGGCCGGAGCCGACAAGGTGCCGCGCATCCTCGACGCGCTGGAGCGGGCGCGTCTGGAGGCTGGCGCTCCGAAGGTCGGGCTCAGCCTGCAGCCGCCGTACACGGGCTGGCACCAGAGCCAGATGGACCAGCACGTGTACCAGAACGGGGCGCTGTGGGACTGGTGGGCGGGCCGCCAGATCTCCGCGGAGTTCTGGTCCGGCTACCAGCGCCTGGCCCGGGAGCACCTGCTGGGTCTGGCCGCGGATTGGGCCAGCCATCCTGGCGAGGTGCGCGAGTGGGAGAGCCCCTGGATCAACAGGACCGGCGCCGATCCGCGCTACGCGGGCGCGGCGGCCGTCGTCGGCCAGTCGGTGGTGGAGGGTCTCTTCGGGGTGGACCTCACGGGCCGGGACGTCCGCTTGACGCCGCGGCTCGGCCAGCACAGCGGCAGCGTGCGCACGTACGAGCCGGCAACCGACCTCTACGCCGCGTACAGGTACGTGGTCACGCCGAGCCGCGTGACGCTGAGCTACGGATCGAACAGCCCGACGGCGCTCAGCGTCCGCATGCCGGTCCTGTGGCGGGACCGGACAGTGCTCCGCCTGGACGACAAGGACACGCTGTCGGGGATCGTCGAGCGGACCGGCGAAGACAGCGACCTCCTGGTCATCGTCCCCAGCGGCACGCACCGGATCGACATGCTGCGCAACCGGCCCGGCCGCCGCGCATTTTGAGCCAAGCGCCTAGCGCAAACAAAGGCAAGGGCCTAAGCAGGTGGAGCCCAGATGCTCAGAAACAAGCAAGACTATGACCACCTGCTTAGGGCAGCAGCGCGCCTGCTCCGGCGCCAACGATGACGCGGGCGGCGTCCAGCAGGTCCGACGCCATACAGTCGGGCTGGCGCAGGGGGCCCGGCCGCCACTCGGTCTCGTTGCCGATGTCGAGCAAGATCGCGCGGCAGCCAGCCCGGTGTCCTGCCTCCACGTCGTCCAGGATGTCGCCCACGAACCAGGACCGGCCGAGGTCGGTGCCACGCTCGCGCGCCGCACGCAGGAGCAGGCCCGGCGCCGGCTTCCGACAGGAGCAGGCGACCGCGTACTCGGCGACCACCCCGTCCGGGTAATGGGGGCAGTAGTAGAAGCCGTGGAGAGGCACCCCGTGCTCCAACAGCAGCCGGCGGAGCGCCGCCTCGACCGCGAGCAGGGCAGGCTCGGGGAACAGGCCGCGGGCAACGCCTGACTGGTTGGAGATGACGATCAGCTCATAGCCCGCCGCGTGCAACAGCCGCAGGCCGGCCGCCGCCCCGACCGTGAGCGTGATGCGCGCGGGATCCACGTTGTAGGGGACGTCTTCGACGAGGGTGCCGTCCTTGTCGAGGAACACGGCGGGCGATGGCACGCCTAAGTTTGTTCGCGCTGCGCGCTCAGGGCCAGGAGGTCTCGCGCGTTGGCAGGACCGTCACCTCGGCGATCACCGTCTCGGCCGGCTGCGTCAGGATGAAGCGGATCGTGTCGGCCACGTTCCGCGGGTCCTGCAGCAGCGCGGGGTCCGTGTCCGGGAAGCGTTCAAGGATAAACGGCGTCCGCATGCCGCCGTTGACCACGGCGGTCACCTTGATGTTGTGCCGCCGCCCCTCGACGTGGAGCGCATGGCTGAGGCCGAGCAGGCCCCACTTGCTCGCGTGGTAGGCGGTCGCGTTGGCCCAGGCGCGCTTGGCGGCCGTGGAGACGATGTTGACGATGTGCCCGCCGCCCCCCTCGCGCATGATGGGGAACACCCCCTTCGACAGGACGAACGGCGCCCGCAGGTTCACCTGGAGGATGCGGTCCCAGGCAGCGATCGACAAATTCTCCACCGACACCGTGTGGTCGATCCCAGCATTGTTGATCAGCACGTCCAGCCGCCCGAGGCGCGCGCCCACGCCCCTGAGCGCCGCGTCGACCGCGCCGTCGTCGGCCACGTCCAGGGGCAGACCGGTAGCGTCGTGGCCAGCGTCGCGCAGCGCCTGGGCCACCCGCTCGGCGCCGTCTCCGCGCACGTCGGCCACGACGAGCCTGGCCCCGTGGTCGGCCAGCGAGCGGCAGACGGCCTCACCCAAACCTTGCCCGCCGCCGGTGACCAGCACGACCCTGCCGTCGAGCGAGGTCCAGGACGGGGGCGCGGCTCCGGGCACGACGGGGGGTGTCACGCGGCCCGCCAGCCGAGCCGCTGAATGACCAGGTCGGGTGCTGACACGGTCGCCTCGGCCGTCTGCTGCCCGTTGCGGCTAGCGTGGAGCCGGCGCTCGACCAGCTCGCACAGCAGGTGCACCAGCACGCCATGGACCTCCTGGATACGCTGCGTGTCACTCGACGGCACGACCAGGGCGTGCTCGGCACGGGCGCGGAGTGGCCCACCAGTGCCACCCACGAGCGCCACACGACGCATGCCCGCCGCCTCAGCGGCGCGAAAGGCAGCGACGATATTGGGCGAGCGCCCGCTGGTGCTGAGGCCGATCAGCACGTCACCTGGGCGACCAAACGCCTGGACCTGGCGGGCGAACACGTCCCGGTAGTCTGCGTCGTTGGCCCAGGCCGTCATGACGGCGCCGTCGGCGCAGAGAGCGTGCACGGGCAGGCCGGGACGGGACTGATCCTTGAACCGCCCCACAAGCTCTGCCGCCAGGTGCTGGGCCTCCGCGGCGCTGCCGCCATTGCCGCACACGAGCAGTTGCGCACCGTCAGCCAGCGCCTGCGCAACCACGTCGGCAACGTGCGCCAGCTCACGCCTGAGGTGCCCCGAGGCGTGCAGAGTGTCAATAAGGTCGTGAAGCCCGCGGTCGACGATGGCGGCGTCCTGCGCCGCGCCCGGCGTCGTGCCCGGCGCGGCCAGGAGAACGTCCTGGTAGAGCGCCTCGACGTGGCTCAGAACCTTGCGCCAGGTGAACAGGTCGTTGGCCCGCCTGATGGCCCGTTGGCGCAGCACGGCTAGCAGCTTCGGGGTGCGATACAGGTGGGCGACCCGCTCGGCCAGCGCGTCAGGCGCGTTGGCCGGGACCAGATACCCGGTTTCTCCATCGCGCACGGTGAACTTGATACCGCCCACGTTCGAACCGACCACCGGAGTGCCGCAGGCCATCGCCTCAACTGGCGTGATCCCGAACGGCTCGTACCAGGGTGTGGTCACGAAGACGTCGGCTGCCGAGTAGTAGTACTTCAGCATGTCGCGCCGGCAGCGCCCGAGGAAGACGACGCGGTCGGCGACCCCCTCCTCGGCGGCGATCGAGCGCAGCCGGCCGATCTCGGGCGTGGCGCTCGGGTCCGGCTCGTCGGACTCGCCCCCCACGATCAGCAGACGTGCCGGCACGCGGTGGTCGCGGACCAGGCGCGCCAGTCCCCGGACGGCGGTCTCGACGCCCTTGCGCGGCACCAGACGTCCCACCTGCAGCAGGATGGGCTCGTCTGGCGGCAGACCGAGCGCGGCGCGGGCCAGCTGTTTGCTCACCGGTCCCAGCTCCGACGGGTCGAACCCGCACGGGATCAGGGTGATCCGCGCGGGATCGGCGTCGTACAGACAGATCAGGTCTTCCTCATCCTGCGGGCATTCGGCGATAATGCGGTCCGCCTCGGCAACCACGCGGTCCTCGACCCTGAAGCGCTCGTCGGGAAACGTGTCAGCGGCTCCCTGGTGCTGCCGACGCACCCGGCCGAGGGCGTGGAACGTGACAACGAATGGCGTCCCAAGAGCGCTCTTCAACTCGGCGGCGACGAGCCCAGACATCCAGAAGTTCGCGTGCACGAGGTCGTACGGCCTGCGCTGCTGCTTGCAGAAGCGGAGCACGTAGCGGGTGAACTCGCCCATGTACGGCAGCAGCTCTTCCTTCGCCACCGGCGCCGGCGGCCCCGCCGGGACGTTGACGATGCGCGCGCCATTGGTCCACTGCACAACCGCGGGCAGCCGCGGGCTGTCGCGCCGGGTGAAGACGTCGACGCCGTACCCGCTCTTCGCCAGGTGAGCCGCGAGCTGGCCCACGTAGACGTTCTGGCCACCACTGTCAGCGCCACCGAGCGTCCCAAGCGGGGAGGCGTGCTCGCTGATGATGGCGACGCGCGGGCTCATCCGGTTGCCCCGACTGCCAGCGAGCGCCCCGCCAACGGGGTGCCGGCGACGAACCTGACCGCCTCCTCCCAGTCGCGGGCGAAGCGCCGGATAGCGAAGCGCTCCAGCGCCCGCCGCCGCGCCCCGGCGCCCAGGCGCCGCGCCTCGGCCGGGTGGACGAGAAGGGCACGCATGCGGTCGATCAGCCGCCCCACGTCGGTGTCCACGTACCCCGAGACGTCATTCTCGATGGCCGTGGCCATCTCGGTCGTCGCCAGGCCCACGATAGGCATGCCCACCATCATCGCCTCGCACACGGCTAGGCCGAGGCTCGTGTAGCGGATAGGGTTGAAGAAGAAGCGGTAGCGGCTCTCGAACTCGGGCAGGATGTCGTGGGGCACTTCGCCCAGCCCATCGAGGTCCTCGGCGCCCATGCCGATGAGGTCGAGCGGCACGTCCTGGCGGGCGCGTTCGAAGACGTCCGCGCCCAGGCGTCGCCCGCGCCGCCGCAGGTTGTTGACGACGACCAGCCCGCGCGTCAACTCGCCCGTGTAACGAGCGTGCTCGGGAACCATCACGCCGTGCTCGATCACCCGCGTGGGAGTGCGGCGGCTGTCCCACATCAGCTCGTTGAACGGGGTCACGTGGACCAGAAGTGTGTCTGGGTCGTCGACCACGTGGGTGGTGTTGGTGGGGTGCTCGCACGGCGGGTCGTGCTCCAGATAGACACGCGGCAACCGCCGCTGCGCCTCGCTGAGCAGCTCGTGCTGGTCCTCCAGGTAGTTCCGGCGCGTCTGGAAGAGGATGCAGTCGAACCGCAGGCGCGGGACGTCGACAGCGGGCACCTCGTGCACGGTCGCGGGCCAGGGGTAGCCGCCGGCTGGCAGACCAACGTAGCCGTCGGGCCGGCCCGGCTTGATGGGTACGTACAGCTCCAGGCGAGACTGCGCCAGGTAGTAGAGGTAGCCGCCATGAATGTGCCAGGTCAGAACGCGTAGAGGGCGCACGGTCGGGATGGTCCGCCTTCGGTAGCCACTGCCCCACCGTTCGGCGGGACTCCCGGTATCGTCGGCGCGCCGTGGGCACGCTGGCTTCGGGCATATGCCCGAAGGCCGAGCCGCGACAGCGCCGGGGCCATTGGGCGCTTGCACAAAGCGGCCGCCCAAGCAGGTAGTCCTAAGTCTTGCTCCATTCTGATCACCTGCGCTCCACCTGCCCAGGCTATTGCCTTTGTTGGCGCTGCGCGCTCAGGCGCGACGGCGACGTCGCCCCGCTGGCATGTGACTTGCATCGCGCACCAGCATGCCGCTCGCGCGCTCGGCTGTCGTCCCGGCGCTTGCTGTCCTGGCGATGGGGGCGCGGTCGATTGTCCGTGGCCGCATGGGGCTGGACCTGCGCGAGCAGGTTGTGCTGATCACCGGAGGCTCGCGCGGGCTGGGGCTCGCCATGGCCGAAGAGTTCGCCCGCCAGGGCGCGCACCTCGTCCTCTGCGGCCGCCAAACCGAGCCGCTGGCGCGTGCCCGGGACCGTCTTGCCAACCTTGGCGCGCGGGTGCTGGCCGTACCGTGCGACGTGAGCCAGCGCGATCAGGTCGACCAGCTGGCGCAGCAGGCGGTGGCGCACTTTGGTCGAGTCGACGTTCTCGTGAACAACGCCGGCGTCATTACCGTTGGGCCACTCGCGGCGCAGACCCTGGCCGACTTCGAACAGGCCATGGCGACGATGTACTGGGGCACTGTGTACGCCACCTTCGCCCTGTTGCCGCAGATGAGGCAACGGCGGACCGGGCGGATCGTGAACGTCACGTCCATTGGCGGGCGGGTGAGCGTACCCCACCTTCTGTCGTACAGCGCGGCGAAGTTTGCCACCGTGGGTTTCTCGGAGGGGCTACGCGCCGAGGTGGCCAAAGACGGCATCCGCGTCACCACCGTGGTGCCCGGGCTCATGCGGACGGGCTCGCACCTGAACAGCTACGCCAAGGGGAGCAACCGTCTGGAGTTCACGCTGTTCAGCCTGCTGGCCACGCTGCCGGTGTCCTCGCTCGATGCCCGGGCGGCGGCGCGGCAGATCGTCGCGGCGACGCGGCGCGGGGATGCGGAGATCGTCCTCGGCTGGCAGGCGCAGCTGCTGGCGCGGCTGCACGGTGTCCTGCCTGGCACGACAGCCGACGTGCTGTCACTGGTCAACCGCGTGCTGCCCTCGGCCCAGGGCCCTCAGGCGAGCGCGGTCCTGGGGCGCGACAGCGAGACGCCAGTGACGCAATCGTTCCTGACCGAGCTCGGCCGCCGGGCGGCCGCCGAGCTCAACCAGAACTAGCTGGTTGCTGGTTAAAGCGGCCCTCAGCAGCCGGGCCGGCTTGGCCTAGGTGGTTGCCCCGGCGCTGGGCCGGGTGGGCGTTGTGGCCGCCTTGCGCGTGCCGCTGGGGCTCCTGCCGGCCGCGGGTCGGCGGGTGCGCGTGGCCGGGGTGGCGGTAGGCGCGGCAGCCACGGGCTCGGGGGCCACTGACAGGGCGTGGAGCCGCGACATCAGCCGCGACTTGTGCCGCGCCGCGTTGTTGCGGTGGATGATGCCCTTCTGCGCGGCCTTGTCGAGGGCGCGAACCGCCAAACGCACGGCCTCCACCGCGGCGGCGTCACGGTCGCTGACGGCCGCGGTCGCCTTCTTCAGGAAGGTCTTGACCGCTGATCGGGTCGAGCGGTTGCGGAGAGTGCGCCGTACGGTCTGGCGCTGCGCCTTTCGGGCCGACGTGGTGTTCGCCATAACTGGCTGCGAGTATAGGCGCGAGGCGGCGGCTACGTCGAATGGTGGCGCTCGGCGCTCGGCGCTCAGCTCTCAGTTAGACAGCGGCCCCTTCACCAGCAGCCAGCCGTGCTCGGGGCGGTAGCCGAACGTCCGATTGATGCGCAGCATGGGCGCATTGGCGTCGTCGTTGTCGGTGCGGATGCGCACGGCGCCCCAGGAGCGGGCGGCGCGTAGCGCCAGGAGCTTCAGCGCGTGCGCGACGCCGCGCCCGCGGAACTCCGGCAGCACCCCCGTGTGGCTGTTGTACGCCACGCGGTCGTCCGGCGCGTAGCTCACCAGAGCGATGCCCACCCAGCGCTCACCATACGCGGCGACGATCAGCCCATCGGGTCGCTCCGAGCGGCCGCGCGGGGCCAGCAGCTCGGCGCGGAACCGCTCGAAAGGGGGAAACGCGTCCTCCGTGCCGGGCACGTCGGCCACCGTGCGCGCGTTCAGCGCGTACAACCGGCGGAGATCGTCCTCGGTGTTGCCGAGGTCGGCGAGGCTGAAGAAGCGGAAGCCGGCCGCCCGCGCGCGGTCGAGCGCCCCGACGAAAGGCGCCTCGTCAAAGGTGGTCAGGTCCAACGACGAGCCGAACTCGTGACGCACGACCTCGAACCCGTGCTGGCGCGCGAAGCGGACGGCGTGCGGCCGGTCGTCGCGCACGTAGCCGCGGCCGGTGGTTGCGCCCTGGTCCCGGAGGTAGGCGACGACCGCGGCGAGCAGCCGCGAGCCCACGCCGCGAGCCCGATGCGCGGGCTCGACGACGACGGCGATCGCGGCCTGGCCCGGGGCCGTCCACGCGGCCCGGCTACCGTCCGCCATACCGACGACCTGACCCGCGTCGTCCTCCGCGACCGTGCGGACGCGCAGGTAACCCTGCCCATCTCCCTGAGGCTGAAGCCGCGGCGCGGCCTCAGCCTCAGCCTCAGACTCGGCGAGCCGCTCCGGCGTCACGGTGACCGGCCACAAGAGGCCCAGCAGGCGGGCGACGGACGGCAGGTCGCGACTCGGATCAAGCGCGCGCAACGTATAGGACGGCGTAGCCGGCACGGGAAGCTCGCGTCGCAGTCTGCTACGGAACGGCGCCGCTGTCACGGCGCCGCGTGCCGTGGCGACCCGTGTCACCGGTGCCATTGGGCGGACCAGGCGCGGGCACGGTTCGGCGGAGCGCCTGGAGCGGCGACCGAGAGGGGGCCGACCGCGCGGCCAGGCCGCGCAACAGCTCGCCAATACGCGGCACGGCGTGATGGAGGGGAAAATGCTTCTGGGCGCGGGCGCGGCCGGCCTGCCCCATGCGCCGCATCTGGTCTGGTCTAGCGAGCAGCCCGAGGATGGCCGCGGCCGCCGCCGGGCAGTCCCCGGCGCGCACCAGGATGCCCGTGACCCCGCTCTGGACGACCTCGTCCACGCCGCCCACGCCCATGGCGACCACTGGTCTGGCGCAGGCCATGGCCTCCAACAGGACAAGCGGCATCCCCTCGGTGTGGGACGTCTGCGCCACGACGTCGAACGCGGCGTAGACAGTGGACATGTCCATCACGACACCCGCGAAGTGGACCCGGTCCACCAGATCCATGGCGCGGACCGCCTGTCGCAGGGACGGCTCTTCGGGCCCTTCGCCAACGAGAGCGAAGTGGACGTCCGGCCGACGACGGCGCACCTGCTGAGCGACGCGCACGAACTGGTCGGGTCCTTTCTCCGGGGACAGCCGACCAACGAAGCCGACGAGTGGCGCCGCGCGCGGCACTCCGAGATGGACGCGGAAGGCGGCGCCGCCGGCCCCTGGTAGGAACGTCTCGGTGTCCACGCCATTCGGGATGAGGCTGATCTGATCGGTCGGGATGCCGAGCGCGAGCCCCTGGAGATAGGTCTTCTGGCAGACGGCGAGGAGGTGCGAGCCGATGAGCCGCGCGCTGGTGAGGAGCGTGTCCGTGATCTGCTGCTCGTGGACGGTGGTCAGGACGGGCGTTCCCGTCAGGTGGCCGGCGAGCCCGCCGACGAGGTGGGCGCTGATGAGGTGGGCGTGCACCACGTCGATGTGGTGCTCGCGCAGCAGGTTGACGACGAGGGGGATCGCACTCCACGGTGGGTCGGCGCCCATGGGGGTCCCCATGGGTACCACGAACACGGCGCAGCCGAGGTCGCGCAGGGCGGTCGTGAACGGGCTCTCGAACGGGGCGACGCAGGTGACCTCGAAGCGGTCCCGCGGCAGGAAGCGAACGAGTCCCTCGACGTGGCGCTCGGTCCCCCCGACGATGGCGTTGCCGACGACCTCGAGCACACGGGTCGGGTACGTAGGTGCTCCGAGTCGGGTAGCGGGTGACACGCCTCAGGTCCCTTTCTTATTCGCCATTCGCCACAGGTGGCGCTGCATCGCGCCACTGGCCAGCCAGTGGCCGCCCGAAGCAATAGGCGTGCCAGCCGACGTGGAGCGCCGGCGCGCTAAGCGCGTAGCGCGAACAAAGAAGGCCCTAAGCAGGTGGGGCTCAGATGATCAGGAACAAGCAAGACTTAGTCTTAAAGCCACCTGCTCAGGGCGGCGGCACGTCTGGCAGGGGGTCGCTGGCCGGGCCGCGGACGAGGACGCCCGGTTCAGCCGGCAGCTCGACGGTCGCGTCGGTCGGGTCTGGGCCGCCGCCTAGCCAGATCGCCAGGTTGCCGCCGGCGAGGGCCCAGTGGGCGAAGCCGTCGGTGAAGGACGCGGAGCCGGTGCTGGCGCGATAGTAGAGGAGACCAGCGGTGGACAGCTGGTGGATGTCGCCGGTCGCGAGCACGGCGTGCTCGCACTCCACCGGCTGCCCGATTGTGTCGACCAGAAGGGCCGCCAGGCGCGTGAAGTGGGCGCCCACGGCCGGCGTCTGGCCGGGCGGGCAGAACGGCGCCAGCGGGGAGGGCTGGGCTGCCGCCGGCGCGGCGACCGACCAGCAGACGAGCGCGAGCAGCAGCGCGAGCCTAGGCACGTCAGGCGGCGCGGAAGATCTGCGCGAAGGCAACACGGCCAGTCGAGTCGATGGCCTCGCCGACGGCCAGCAGGGTGAAGCCGGTGTGGAGGATGTTGGCGCGGTGGGTGGGGCTGTTCATGAGGGCCTGGTGCAGGCGCGGCACGGCATCGTCGCCCGCGGAGGCCAGGCGGGCGAGGTTTTCGCCGGCGAGGCTGTAGCTCACGTTGGCGTCGGCCAGCAGGCCAACGAAGGTGAGGCCGCCAGCGGCGTTGTAGTGGGAGAGTGGCGCATCAGACAGCTGCGCGGCGGCGCGGGCGCGAGCGACGCCGAGGAGGCTGGGGTCGAAGGCCAGAGAGGCGAGGCCCTGGCTGGCGCGGGCGTCGTTGAGGACGTCCGCTAGGGCCTGCTCGTCGAGAGTCTGGACGGAGTCGGTGGGCAGGTTGGGTACGACGGCGGCGGAGCCGGCCGCGGCGTCGAGGGCGCCCCTGGCGCCGCGAGCGACGACGTCGGCGGCTGACGGGGCGAACTGGCGGGCGGGGCCGAGGGCGAGGCCAGCGTCCGGGCTCTGGTAGCCGTCGTCCCAGGGGCGGGTGCTGGCGACGAGGGTGGCGACGAGGACGAGACTGGCGACGAGCGCCACGAGGAGCGCGGGCGCCCGACGACGCGCAGTCATACTCACGGGCATAACTTGCACTATACCAGTGAAAGCTAGCGGCGTGGGCGGCTGGCCGGCCGGCGCCGCTTCAGCTTGAGGGTGAGCGTGAGCGTGAGCGTGAGCTCTGGTCCGGGCGCGCCGCGTGCCGCGCCCGCCGCCGCCGCGGCCGGTCGAACCCCGCCATGACGCACGGCACCTCCGCCAGCAGCTCCCGGGCCAGAAACCCCAGCCGGCCGATCCGTGCCGTCAGGCGATTGCCCGCCTCCCCGTGCAGGTACACGCCCCAGACCGCGGCCTGGGCCGGATCAGCCCCGCGGGCCGCCAGGCCAGCCACCACGCCCGCCAACGTGTCCCCCGAGCCAGACGTCGCCAGGCCGACGCCCCCGTCCCGGTAGCAGTAGACGTCCGCGCCGGGGGTGGCGACGTACGTGTCGGCGCCCTTGAGCGTCACCACGGCGTTGAAGTGGCTGGCGGCGTGCCGCGCCGCGCCCACCGGGTCGGCGGCCACGCTGGCCAGATCGGTAGCCAGCAGCCGGGCCATCTCGCCGGCGTGCGGGGTCATGATGACGCTGGCTCCGGCTCCGGCTCCGGCTCTAAAGCCGCGGACGGCGTGCTGCGTCGCCGCGGCGGCATCCAGGCCGACCGCGTCCAGCAGCAGCGTGCCAACCCCTTCCAGGTGCGGCAGCAGCGCTGTCAGGAGGCGGGCCGCCGCGGCCGGCCCGACCATGCCGGGGCCGATGAGCACCGCCCTGGCATCGGCGACGCGCTCGGCAATCGCCGCGACGGCGTGCGGCGCGATGGCGCCGGCGCGCGTTTCGGCAACGCCGAAGACGAGCGCCTCCGGTACCGCGACGGCGACCGCCTGGGCGATGCTGCGCCCGGTGCCGATGCGCAGCGTGCCGGCGCCGGCCCGGAGCGCCGCCGTCCCCGCCAGGATGATCGCCCCCGGCAGCTCGGGCGCGCCGCCGAGGCACACCGCCCGGCCGCGGTCGCTCTTGTCCCCGTCGTCGGCGGGCGCCGGCAGCGGCCACGCGCCCAGCAGCGCGTCGTCGATCGCCACCACGCCGCCGGCGCCCCTATGGCGCGGCGGCCTTGGCATCCGGGGCAGTCGTGACCGGCTCGCCGGCCTCTTCGAGCGGGGCGACGAAGTTGTACAGCTCGAGCACCAGCTTGCCGCGCTTGCCGGACGTCGGGTCGAAGGCGTAGGCGGTGACGGCGCAGTTGGCGACCTCGTCGGTCCGGTCGACGGTCAGGATCTGCTCTTCGGTCATGCGCTCGAGCAGGTAGCGCAGGCACAGCACGACAACCGCGTGGCACACGACGAGCACCCGTTCGCCGGGGTACTCGCGGGTGAGGGTATCGACCACGCTGCGTAGGCGCAGGATGACGTCGCACCAGCTCTCGCCTCCCGGCGGCCGGTGATAGAACTTGCCGAGCAGCCGCCTGAACTCCGCCTGCTCGGGGTACTGCGCCTCGATGCCCCAGCGCGTCAGGCGGTCGAGCACGCCGAACTCCTTCTCGCGCAGGCGCTCGTCCAGGGCGAAGGTGAGCTCGTTGGCGTCCAGGTCGCCGGCGCCGCGGACGATCTCCGCCGTCTGGCGAGCCCGCAGGTAGGTCGACGCGAGCATGACGTTCGGCCGCTCGGCCGGTGGCTGCCGGCCGAACCAGCGGCCCAGGGCTCGGGCCTGCCGCTGGCCCAGGTCCGACAGCGGCACGTCCGGATCGCGCAGCGGGATGTCGATGACGGGCAGCCGGGCCAGCTGCGCGGCGTCCCGCGCCACGTTGCCGGCGCTCTCGCCGTGGCGCGCGATCCACAGCGTGTCGGGCCACTTCTGGTCCTGTCGCTTCATCGCGTCATCGCGCCATCGCTGTATCCCAGTCCGTGCCGCCCAGCGTACCAGGCGGCGCGCTAAATTTAAGTTAGTCCTCGGTGTCGCGCCAGCCCGCCGGGCCGGCCAGCACGGCGTGGACGTACGCCGCGACGTCGGCCCACTCCTGGACGCCGTCGAGAACCATGGCTTCGAGGACCGGGACCATGCCCGGCGCGAACTCGTGCAGGTCCTGGATCACGGGCTGGTCGTTGCGCGAAGGGCGCGGGTCGGTCACGAACGCGTGCAGCGCGCTCGTGAGCGCGGCCTCGTCCACCATGAGGCGGAAGGCGGGCGACACCGGACGCACGACGCCCTCAGAGACGCGCTCGCGCGGTCGACGGGGATCGTTCACGCCGCAAACCGTAGCACTCGGCGCGCTCCCGCGAAAGGGCGCGCTCGCGTCCGCCAGCGCCCGTGGCGCGTCGGCTCAGTCGGCTCAAGGGGCGCGCCGGCGACGCGCAGCGCGCGGATCGGTGAGCGCGAGGCCGCAGCGCGGGCAGTAGTGGGCGCGGGGTGGCGCGTCCTGGCCGCACGCGCGGCAGCGGGGCAGCCGTCCGGCCCCCCGCCCGCCGGCGCCCGGGTTGAGCGCGAGCACGGACCGCGCCTCGTCGCGGGTGGCGCTTCTCAGCACCGAGCGGAGCAGCGCCACGCTCGCCAACCCGACGAGCAGCAACCAGCCCATACTCCACGGCGTCGGCAACGGGCGCCAGTCCCACAGCCCGTGGATGACGACCACGACGGCAAATGCGCCGGCGGCGCTCACGGCGGCGCGCCGCCGGCCAGCGCGGCGTCCCCGCCACAGAACCGCGCACACCAACGCCGTCCAGGTTGCGTGGCTGAACGGCGACAGCAGCGAGCGCAGCCAGAGGGTGGCCAGCAGCGAGTCGACCGTGTCGACGCGCGCCAGGCCGTAGAGCAGCGTCTCGCAGGCCCCGAAGCCGAGCCCAGCCGCCGCCCCGAAGACAATCCCGTCCATCTGAAAGCGGAGCGACGACCGACGCACCACCCACAGGACGCCGAGCATTTTGGCCGACTCCTCAACGGCCGCGATGAGCAGGGCGGGTCCCAGAGTCCCGGGCAAGAGTCCGGCGCCGCGCTGAATGGCGATGGCCGTCGGCAGCCCGACAGCCGCGGCGATAACGGCTGTCAGGATCAGCGCGGCGGGCCGCTGGACGAGCATGTTGGACTCCGCGAGATACAGCACGAACAGGCACGGCCCGATGAACGAGCCGGCCGTCAGCGCGGCGTACAGCGGCAACCCCTCGGGACGCGCCGCGGCGACCATGGTCAGCAGCGCGAACAGCGCGGTCCCGGTGAGGAACAGCACCCAGTAGCGCCGGCCGCGCCGGGGCGCGACCGGGTGGTCGGCCACCCCGGGAGGATCGGGCAGAACCCCTGTCTGGACGCGGCCATCCGGGAAGCGGATCTGCACCAGCTCCCGGAAGTACAGGCCGAGGCCCGGCTGCTCCCGCACCACCAGCTGCAGGTCTGCCTTGGTCAGGCTGAGAAGCTCCGTGTCGGCGATGGCGCTCACGCTGGCCGTCCGCTTGTCGCCAGTGAGCAGGGCGACTTCGCCAAAGACGTCGCCCGCCTGCAACAGGGCCACGCGCCGCCGCCCATGGTGCACCTCTGCCGCTCCGGAGCGGACCAAGTAGAAGGAGTCGGCCGCGTCCCCTTCCCGGACAATCGTCTCGCCAGCTGGAACCCGGCGTGGCCGGAGACACGAGACGAGGCGCCAGAGCGACTCCGACGGGAGGCCGGCAAACGGAGACGCCCGCTTGAGGAAGGCGTCCACCTGGAGCGCGTCGACGTGGCGCTGCACCCTGTCGGTGAACCCTGGACGGGCCATCGCCAGGCGGGTGAGAGCCTCGCGCTCGAGCGACACGGCGGTAACGGGAGTGATGGCTCGGACCGTGGCGGCCCGAGGGCCGGGCGCCAACAGCGCCCGCTCGCCAAAGCTCTCGCCTGGGCCGAGGACGGCCAGGGTAACCTCGTGGCCGATCAGGTCGGTGTGGACGACGGCCACCGTACCAGCGATCATCAGGTACCACCTGTCGCCTGGCTCACCCTCCTGCACGACGGTCTGCCCAGCCGCGAAGCTCTCGGTCACCAGGTGGTCGGCGAGAAGGGCAAGGGCCGGCTCGCCAAGCGCGCCGAAGAGGGACGCGGCGAGTAGCGACGCGCTGGTCACGGCAAGCTGAAGCCGAAGGCGCGCTCCACCGCGGCGAGCAGCGCGGCGGCGGAGAACGGCTTGGTGAGGTAGACGTCGACGCCGACCTCCGCCCCATCCTCCAGGTCCCGCGTTGCCGACCGCGACGTCACCATGACGAGGTGCGTCCCAGCCAGCAGAGGGTCGCCCTTGATGACCGCGGCCAGCTCGATACCCGTGTGGAAGGGCTCTCCCAATCGAGGACCACGACGGGCGGGTGGTGGCGGCCGATGAGCTGCCACGCCTGCTGGCCGTTGGCGGCTTCGAGCAGCTGGTAGCGGTCGGTCCGGGATTCGACCCGCTTCACTTTCAATGGTATAGTGAATGGCAAGGCTCTGCTGTCCGAATGTCCGACCGTCCCCTCCCCACCGCGCCTCGGCCGTTTCCTGCCGCCGGCGCCGCCGCCGCCACGGACATCTGCGCTCCGCCGGCCACCGTGATCGTGCAGGAACCTAAAAGCGTGTCCGCGCCGCGGGCGGCCGAACGGCAGCGCGCCGCCGCCGCCCGCGGCGAGAAGCTCCGCGCTCTTGGCGAGATGGCGGGCGGCGTCGCCCACAACCTGAGCCAGTCGCTCGGGATGATCGCCGGGTACGCCGACCTCGCCGAGCGCGCCCTGAACGCTCCGACCCCGGATGTGGCGGGCCTTCGCGAGAGCCTCGGCATCATCGGTCAGGCCGCCGTGGACGGGGGCCAGATCGTCAAGCGCCTGCTCGCCTTCTCGCGCAGCTGGCCGGACGGCGACAAGGAGCGCATCTCATTGGACGACCTCCTGCGCGATGTCGCCAAGCTCACCACCCCGCGCTGGCGCGAGCAGGCCCGCGCCGAAGGCCGCCGCATCAGGCTCGACGTCGACGCGCCGCCCGGCCTGCTGGTGGAGGGCTGGCGGGCCAGCCTCCAGGAGGCATTGATAAACCTCATCTTCAATGCTGTCGACGCCCTGCCGCACGGCGGCCACATCCACCTGAACGCCCGGCGTTGTGGCGCCAGCGTGGTGGTGCAGGTCCAGGACACCGGCCACGGGATGCCGCCAGAGGTGCGCGAGCGGCTGTTCGAGCCGTTCTTCACGACGAAAGGTGCCGAGGGGACGGGCCTGGGACTGGGGACCGTCCTGCGGCTGGTGCAGGCCCACGACGGCGCGCTCGAGGTCGACTCGACAGTGGGGGCCGGCACGACGTTCCGCCTCATATTTCCAGTCGCACCGGCCGCCGCGGCCAAGAGCCTGGCGGCGGCCGCCGCCAGCGCGGAGGGCACACCCCCCTTGCGCGTTCTCGTGGTGGACGACGATCCCAAGCTGTCCCGCATGGTGGGGCTGCTCCTGGAGCCGGACGGACACACGGTGACCATGGCGTCGTCGGGCGAAGAGGCGCTGACCTACCTGAGCTCCACGGAGTTCGACGTGGTTATCTCCGACCTCGGGATGGGCGAGGGGATGGACGGCTGGGACCTGGCCGCCGAGGTCAAGCAGCGGTCGCCGGGGACCACGTTCGTGCTGGCCACCGGGTGGGGCGCCGGTATCGACGGTGACGAGGCACGCAGCCGCGGGGTGAACGCGGTGGTGTCCAAGCCGTACCGCGCGCGCGACCTCCAGCGCGTCCTGGCTCCGTCGCCGGCGCGGCCCGGATGACGACGCTCGACGACCGTCCCAGCACTGCCGGGGCAGGACCGCCGCCGGCCATCCCCGAGCAACCGCTGCGCGTCATGCTGGCGGAGGACGACGAGGACCACGCCGAACTGATCGGCGGCGCGATGACGGCGTCCCCGCTGCGCGGCTGCACTGTCGAGCGGGCCGCCGACGGCGCCGAGGCGCTGCTGCTCGCCACCAACGGCCTGTACGACGCGCTCGTCCTCGACTACGGACTGGGCGACATGGACGGCGTGACGCTGCTGGAGCGGCTGCGGTCCGCGGGGGTCACCACGCCGGCGGTGCTGCTGACCAGCGGCGGCTCCGAGGAGGTGGCCGCTCGGGCGCTGCGCGCCGGAGCTGACGAGTACCTGCCGAAGCTCGAGGGCCTGAAGGACGACGCGCTGCCCCGCGCCGTGGTCGCCATGGTCGGCCGACGGCGGGTCGCCACTGAGCTCGCCGGAGCGCGCGACTACGCCGCCCGAGCCGAGGCCGCCCTGGCGACGGGCCGGGCCGTCGCCCACGACCTGGCCTCGCCGCTCACTGTGGTCATGGGTATGGCCGAGCTGCTGCTGACGCGGGACTACGGCGTCAGTCCGGCGGGACGACTGCTGATGGAGGAGATGTACCGGGAGGCGCTGAGCGCCAGCGAGCTGCTCAAGAGCTTGAGCAGCATCTCGATCTACGCCGAGACCGCGTCCCCAGCGGGCCCGCTCCTGGACATCGAGCTGGCCACGCGCCGCCGCTGAGCGGGGCGCAGCGCCGCCACCAGGGGCTCCAGTCGCCGCATGAGCTCACGGAACTCGTCGAAGGTCAGGGAGTGCGGCCCCTCCGCCAGCTCGCCCTCGGTGGGGGAATGCACGTCGACCACCAGGCCGTCAGCGCCGGCCGCGGCGGCGGCCAGCGCCATCGCCGCCACCAGGTGGCGGTGGCCGGTCGCCCGGCCGGGATTGACGACCACCGGCAGGTGACTCCGGTGCTTGACGACCGGGACCGCGCTCAGGTCGAGCGTCGTCGCGCGATCGGCCTCGAAGGTGCGAATGCCGCTCTCGCATAGAACCACGCCCAGATTCCCCTGGTGCATGACGTACTCGGCCGCCGTCAGCCACTCGTCAACCGTCGCCGACGTGCTCCGCTCGAGCAGTATGGGGCGGCCGAGGCGACCGGCCGCGCGCAGCAGCGGTCGGTTCTGCATGTCGTGCCCGGCGATGTGCAGGGCGTCGGCGAACCGCGCCGCCACGGCGAGGTCGGCCGGCTCGGCAACCTCGGCCACCACCGGCAACCCGGCGCGCTGCCCGGCGCGAAACAGCGGTTCCAGGGCGTCGGCCGAGGCCGCCTCCTCCTCGCCCCAGGCGCCGCCGTAGGCCGGGCCACCGCGCAGAGCGCTCGCGCCGGCCGCCGCGACGCGCAGCGCCGTGTCGAGAATCTGGCCCGGATCGACCGCGAATGCCGGCCCCGCGATGACGGCGAAGTCGCCACCACCGATGTGGCGGCTGCCGACGGCGACCACGGAGTCGTCCGGGTGGCTCTCCCGGCTTGCCAGCTTGTAGGCGCTCGTGAGCGGCGCGACCCGCTCCACGCCGGGCAGGTCCGCCAGCGCTTCCAGCAGGTGCGGGCCGAATGGCGCGCCGAACACGGTGAT